>Ga0207141_10056_pt1 | contig 38766 bp, 39 predicted proteins | sample Alteio_BWMinHeat_5_FD_153553 | JGI IMG/M metagenome (GOLD analysis project Ga0207141, IMG submission 153553) | Enriched cells from forest soil in Barre Woods Harvard Forest LTER site, Petersham, Massachusetts, United States -... | ecosystem: Environmental > Terrestrial > Soil > Temperate forest >... | reverse complement strand
ATTCAGCCGAGAATATGCAGGCACACTGGCGGATGTGCTGCTACGGCGAGTGCCGGTGGCGTTGGGCCCGTGCTGGTCATCGTCATGCAGCCGGGAAGCTGCAACGGGCATTGGCGCGGTGATGGGTTGGAATGAGGAGCGCGTGGCGCTTGAGCTAGAAGCATTCGAGGCAGAACGAGACGGGTTTCTGAAGAAGGCCTCTCCGACAGGGACCACGCTGCAAGCAAAAGCGTAGATCGTGCCCTCCAAGGCATTCCTGTGCCAGGTCGGCGTATCGCTATTTGGATGACGTGAGGGTCTGCGCCAGCAACTCGGTATCGTCGGAAATGATCCCGTCAACTCCCCAATCCGCCAGGAGCAGCATTGCCTTGCGCTTATTTACAGTCCATGCAAGCAGTTTGCCGCCCGCATTATGTACTTCGTTCACCAATGCTTGTGAGACCAGCGAGTAATGGGGAATCACATATTCGACGTTAAACTCGCGCCAGCATGCGAGCTGCCCCGGCTTGTCGCAGATGATTCCCGTCCTGACCTTGGCGCTGCGGGCCTTCAATTCCATCACAACCTCAGGCAGAAAGGATGAGACTACGTAGTCTTCTTCCATTCTGTATTCGCGCAATGAGTCGAGCACTTTCGATTCCAAGTCCGGAACTTTTAGTTCAATATCCAAAAATGCTCTCTGACAATACCGCTGCAGCACATCTTCGAGAAGCGGGAGATGAAGTAATTGATCGGCAGTTGCCTCGCAGATAGCAATGCCATCCACTTTGGGATCGTGACAAACGACGCCGCGTCCGCAACTGGTCAGGCGTACATCGAATTCAAAACCGTCACATCCGTGTTCGAGAGCAAGATCGAAACAGGCCACGGTGTTTTCGGGAACCTGGGTAGAGGCGCGAGCGCCGCGATGACCGAGTAGTAGGGGAAGGTCGGACACCGCGCTGATTCTACGCTCGACTCCGGAGCAGTGCGACACAAAATGTACAGGCCCCGGAGAAATCCAAGAATCGGAGATGATTTTTTTGCAACACTTCCCGAATGCCGTTAGTCCAGATCGAAATCGCGAATGGGTTTGCCGGTGTCGGGGGACTCCTTGGCTTTCTTGACCGCTTCCTGAAACTTCTTTTCCAGGAGATCTCCGGCGTGTTTCTGGGCTTCTACGGATTGGCGAAAGATCGATTCGCGGCGGCTGTCCTGCTCTTTCATGGCCTTGGCCGCCGCCTCGAAATCATTGAACATTTTGGGCTTGACGGCGGCGGTATGGGCGATGACTCCTTTGGCCGTGGGATCGACCTTCAGCACCGCGCTGCAGCATGGGCAAGTTATGTCGAAAGCCGAAGGGTTCTCCGCCATAAGCAAATCATAGCGCAAATGTGTGCCCTTGAATCGGGAAACTCAATGGGGGGGCTGTATCTTGATCGGAAGAATATGGAAGATGGAGAGCATCTCCCAACCTAGCAGAACCACCGAAACCACCGTCACCGTGATCGCCAGGATTTCACCAAAGTTAAGACTGCTTCGACGAGGCTCGAATCGCCTTGCGACTAAGCCAAGAATATTCAGGGTCGCGAAGCCGAACACCAGCACCCAGAGGATGTTGTAGACGTTATCCTTCTTACTGGAAGACTGTAACGCGAAGAGCAGCAATGACTGCAGGCTGACAAGGCTGGGTCCTAACCAGGTGCGTGAAGTAATGCCTGCGAGAGCAGCGGTAAGGGTCGATACCATCTGTATTTGCGTGGCGCCAGCGAATCTTCGCTTCGCGCTGAAAAGCTATGATATTACCCTGTTTGCGCCGTGAAAGTCAGCTTGAAAGCTAGGTAGGCGTCTGCGTCGAGCTAAGCCCTGCCTTATAATAAAAAGATTCCGTACCCCTCTCCGAAGCCGCTAGAGACCCCGGCGGCAAGGAGACCAGGCAAGTCAGGCTCCCGGAGCGGGTGCGGTAGTCGCTTTAGGTGCCCTTTTATCGATGTCCACAGAAACTATAGTTGTTCGCGGTGCGCGAGTTCACAACCTCAAGAACATAGATTTTGAGATTCCCCACAACTCGTTGACGGTTGTGACCGGAGTATCAGGATCGGGCAAGTCGTCGCTGGCTTTCGACACCATTTATGCCGAGGGCCAGCGCCGCTATGTGGAATCGCTTTCCGCCTACGCCCGCCAGTTTCTGGAGCGAATTGAGAAGCCAGATGCCGACGTAATTGATGGCATCGCCCCCGCCGTAGCTATCCGGCAGAAAAATACCACCCGAAACCCTCGTTCTACCGTCGGCACCGCGACTGAAATCTACGATTATCTACGCCTGCTCTTCGCCCGGATCGGTCGGACCTACTGTTTGCAGTGTGGCAGGGAGGTTAAGAAAGACACGGTGGACGAAGTGGCAGAAGCCATCTTGCAACTGGGCGAGGGAACAAGGCTAAATGTGTTGTTCCCACTGCAATCTGCGACGACCCAGGCCGCGAGCGCAACCCCCGCCCCCGTTAAGCGTAGAGGCAAGAAGAAGAGCAAGGCAGATGCCAGCAATCTACTGTCTGATCAACTCAAGAGCCGCCTGCTCGATCTCCGCACCCGCGGCTTCAACCGGCTCTACCAGGGTGGCCAGATTTTCGAGTTCTCCACGCCGGAGTCGCTGCTGAATATTAATTTCGCGGAGCCAGTTTTTCTGCTGGTGGATCGCCTCGTGGTTTCGGTGGACTCCCGCCCCCGTATCGTGGATGGGGTTGAGATCAGTTATCGCGAGTCGGGTGAAGTCATCTTCGAAACCGCTCCTGGCGAGGGACAAGCCTCGAACCGATTGCGCTTCTCCCAACGCTTCGAATGCAAGATCTGCAACCTGCGCTACGAGGAACCGGAGCCACGACTGTTCTCGTTCAATAATCCCTACGGGGCCTGCCCACGGTGTCAGGGATTCGGAAATACGATCGATTTCGATCTGAACCTTGTAATTCCCGACCAATCCCTGACCCTGAATCAAGGCGCTATCGAGCCGTGGACCAAGCCCAAATACCGCTCGCTGTTTACCGACCTGAAGCGCTTTGCTCGCGAAGCGAACATCCCTCTGGATGTGCCCTGGAACGAATTGGATCACGAGCATCAACAACTCATTATTGATGGCGAAGGCCGTTTTCTGGGAGTGCGGGGATTTTTCAGTTACTTGGAGCGGAAGAAATACAAACTTCATGTCCGCGTGTTCCTCAGCCGCTATCGAGGATATTCGGTCTGCTCCGCTTGCAGCGGAGCCCGCCTGCGCGTGGAGGCGCGGCAGGTAAGAATCAATGGCAAGAACATCTGCGAAGCCTGCTGTATGACTGTCGAAGCCGCGTCGAAGTTCTTCGAGTCGCTGGAATTGACGGAACAGGAAGCAGCTATCGCCGAGCGCTTGCTGCAGGAGATCCGCGAGCGCTTGCGCTTCCTCAATGAAGTTGGGCTCGAATATCTCACTCTTGACCGGCTCGCGTCCACGCTCTCGGGCGGAGAAGCGCAGCGCATTCAGCTGGCCACGTCACTGGGCTCGCGTCTGGTGGGAACGCTTTATGTGTTGGACGAGCCGTCTATCGGGCTGCACACTCGCGACACTCATCGTCTGATCAAGATCCTGCACAGCCTGCGCGACTTGGGCAACACCATTCTGGTGGTCGAACATGATCGCGATGTCATGGCGGCTTCCGACACAATTCTCGACCTCGGCCCGGGCGCCGGCGAAAACGGCGGCAATGTGATCGCTACGGGGACCTACGACGAGATTCAGAAAATGCCGGGTTCTTTGACCGGCCGCTATCTCTCGCATCAGTTGCAGATACAAATTCCGAGTGCTCGTCGCAAGCCGGGACAGCAACAGATCAAGATCTACGGCGCTCGCGCCCACAACTTGAAGAGGATCGACCTGGAGGTCCCGCTGCGGATGCTGGTGGCGATCACCGGCGTTTCCGGCTCCGGAAAATCCACGCTGCTGCACGACGTCCTCTATCGGGCTTTGTCAGCCGCGAAGCGACAGCCTAACAGCGATCTGGGCGTTGCTTCCTCCTGGGACCGGGTGGAAGGCGCGGAGTTCATTGACGAAGTTGTGCTGGTCGATCAATCTCCCATAGGACGTACACCACGGTCGAACCCGGTCACTTATATCAAAGCATTCGACGGCATCCGCGATCTGTTTGCTTCTCTGCCCGAAGCTAAGAAGCGCGGATTCACCGCCGGCCATTTTTCCTTCAACATTCCTGGCGGACGCTGCGAGACCTGCCAGGGCGACGGAACCGTCACGGTAGAAATGCAGTTCTTGGCCGACGTGGAACTTATCTGCGAAGAGTGCAAAGGCGCGCGTTACAAACCACAAGTGTTAGAGGTACGTTATCGTGGAAAGAATATCCACGAGGCATTGAATCTCACGGTAAAGGAAGCGTTGCAGTTCTTCGCCAGCGTGCCCAAGATTGTGGAGAAGCTGCGCGTGCTGGAAGAAGTAGGCCTCGGCTATCTGCGTCTCGGGCAGTCGGCCACGACGCTCTCCGGCGGTGAAGCGCAACGGATGAAATTAGCGGCACACCTCCAACCTGCGGCACGGGAGGCGAGCCGCCCGCGAAGCTCGGACGGCCAACTCCGGCGGAGACAGCACATCTTGTATATTTTCGATGAGCCTACGACAGGGCTGCACTTTGACGATATCAGCAAACTACTCTCAGCGTTCCGCCGTCTAATTGATGCAGGAGGCTCGATCCTGGTAATCGAGCATAACCTGGAAGTAATCAAGACCGCGGATTGGGTGATCGATCTCGGTCCTGAAGGCGGCGAGAGTGGCGGCTACATTGTGGGTTCGGGTCCGCCGGAAGCGATCGCAAAGTTGCCGACGTCGTACACGGGAAAATTTCTGGCGGGTGTGTTGAACGGAAATGGATTCTCGAGGAATGGGGCCAAATAAGTTAACCTGGGTTACGGTCCTTGCGCTGGGGATCTACCTCAGTGCAATGGTCTTCGCGCGAAGCACCGGCCAGACGGTGCGCCATCACAAAGTTGCCGAGCAGGATTCGTCCGTCCCCCCTGACCTCACACAAGCCGAGAGCGCAATCGACAAACACGACTACGCTTCTGCTGAGCCACTTCTAAAAAAGGTGATCGCTGCCGATCCGGAAAACTTTCAAGCCTGGTTTGACTTGGGATTTGTCTACAACGGGCTGGGAAACATTCAGGAGTCTATCGCCGCCTATCGCAACTCGGTGGCCGCCAAACCCGATGTCTTCGAATCCAACCTGCATCTCGGACTCATGCTTGCCAAGACCGGGCAACCCGACGCAGCGCAATTTCTACGTGCTGCGACGACGCTGAAGCCTACCGCTAATGTGGACGAGGGCCATGCGCGAGCCTGGTTATCGCTGGCACACGTGGTTGAGAACACAAAACCTGAAGAAGCCATCGAAGCCTATAAGCAGGCCGCCACCCTCGAACCCAAGGATCCGGAACCTCCTCTCGCGGCCGGGTTGCTGCTGGAGAAGGAAAATCATTTTGCCGACGCGGAACAGGAATACAAACAAGCCTTGGCCATCGATCCCGGTTCCAGCGATGCCATGACTGGCATCGCCAATATCTACATGCATGGACAGCGCTTTGCGGAAGCCGATCCGATTTTGCGTAAACTCATTACGATGCATCCTGAGGATGTTCCCGCCCGGATCCAACTCGCTCGCATTCTAGTTATTATCGGAAAGAACGATGACGCAATCGCTGAACTGCAGGCGGCACTGAAAGTTGATTCTGGAAACTCCAACGTGCAGCGCGATCTCGCGGACCTGTACGCCAGCACTAAAAAATACGATCTGGCCGAAACTCAGTATCGCTCATTGCTCGGTGCAAATCCGAGTGACGCTGAGTTGCACCACGGACTGGGCGCAGTATTTCTGAGGGAGCGAAAGTTTCCTGAGGCGCAACAGGAACTGCTAACTGCGGTGAAACTGAAGCCGGACTTCGGCGCCGCCTATGGCGATCTAGCTGCCGCAGCCGTTGAAAATAAGAACTACGAACTCGCGATCAAGGCGGCAGACGCGCGCGCGAAGTTTCTACCGGAAATTCCCGTCAGCTATTTTCTTCGCGCCAGCGCTTATGATCACTTGCGCAACTATAAAATGGCTGCGCAGAACTATCATCAGTTTCTAGAGGTCGCAAACGGGGAGTATCCCGATCAGGAGTGGCAAGCTCGGCATCGGCTGATTGCGATCGAGCCCAAGAAATAAATGCTATGCGTCCGCGGATCACAATTGCCGCGCTTCTTTTGGGGGCTTCGTTCCTTGCATTGGCCTCGAAGGCAGAGACTTTGCAGGAACTGATTGCCCGGGCAGAGTCGGCCCGAGTTGAGGATCGCCCCGCCTTGTACGTCGAAATCGCCGAGCACCAACTAAAATCGGCTGATGAACTGTACATGGCCGGTAAGGTTGATGAAGCTCGAACCGCCGTTCAGGGCGTGGTGACTTATTCGGAAAAGGCGCACGATGCCGCCATCCAATCGGGCAAACGAGTTAAGAATACAGAGATCGGCTTCAGAAAGATGGCGGTCAAGCTGCGGGACATCAAACGCAGCCTCAACTTTGACGATCAAGCGCCGGTGGAAGCCGCTGCGGATCGCCTGGAGAGCTTGCGCACCGAACTTCTATCCCACATGTTTGGCAAGGGAAAATGATTTCCGCCTCGCATAAGGTCGCAATCCTGGCGTTGACGATGTTGCTGCTCTCGACCGCGTGGGCCCAGCGGCGTCGCGATCCGCTCAATCCCCTGGAACAAGATCAACTGCGTGACGCTGCCCAGGAACCCAGTGAGCGCCTTAAGCTATACATGCAATTTTCCCGCGCCCGACTGACCTCGTTAGAACAGACTCGCACCGATCCCAAGGTCACCGACCGTGGTCAACAAACCCGCGACCGGCTGCAGGACTTTCTCGATGTCTACGATGAGCTAAACGACAACCTGGATACCTTTGTAGAACGGAAGGCCGATTTGCGAAAGCCTCTGAAGACGCTCATCGATGCCGACACCGAGTTTCAAGCCAGGCTCCGGGCGTTGAAAAGCTCAGCCGACGCCAACAAAGGCGAGATCAAGCAATATGATTTCCTGCTAACCAGTGTGTTGGAGACTATCGACAGCAGCGTACTGGATCACCGGCAATTGCTGACGCAGCAGGAAGAAGCTTTCAAGCGCAAGAAAAAGTAAAAGGTTGATGCTCCGCGTGCCCGAATTCTTAGATTCGCCATGCTAATCTAACCGCACAGTGAAAGACAGGATCCTCCACATCTTCCAGGAAACCTATCGTGAGCTGCGTCCCCGCGCGCCTATGCCGGAGCTTGGCGTGGAATTCTTCGCCTTCGTAAACATCAACAACACCATCCGGCTGCGAGAGGGAAGACTGTTTGTTCGTCTTTCTGACTTGCTGGAAGGCGCGCCAGACTTGGTGTTGCGGGCGATCGCTCATATTCTTCTGGCCAAGATGTACCGGAAGCCCATCGAGCGAGCGCAAGCGAACCGGTATCGCCGCTATATCTCCAGGCAGGATATTTCTCAGAAAGCTCACCTGGTCCGCCAGATGCGCGGCCGCAAGCGAATCGAAAGTGCCCAGGGCCGAGCCTACAATCTGGAAAGTATCTTTGAGGATCTGAACCAGCGATTCTTTTACGGCTTGCTGGCTCGACCGCAGATAACCTGGAGCCGCGACCATGCCCGCAACCGTCTCGGCCACTACGACCCGGCCCACAATGCCATCGTTGTGAGCCGCGTCTTTGACCACCCGCGAGTTCCCTCCTACGCGGTGGAGTACATCGTTTACCACGAGATGCTGCACCTCAAGCATCCGGTGAAACTGCGGGGGAGTCGTCGGTGCGTGCATTCCACCGAATTCCAAGCGGAAGAGAGACTATTTCCTCAGCTGGATGAAGCCAAAGCGTTTCTTAAGCATCTATAACCCAGCCGAACGGGTGCAGCTCTGATAGGGATTGAGTGATTCAAGTCACAATCGCCCGTGATTTGACGCGTTGACGCAACCGAAGCCAAGCGACTATCCTTTAGATAATGAAATTGAAATTCATTTTCAATATCGTGGTTCACAGCAGGGGCTGATTTCCTAATGTTAGAAGCATTCATTGTAACCTTGCGGGAAGGCGTCGAAGCGGCTCTTATCGTCGGCATTGCACTGGCGTATCTATCCAAAATCAATCGCCCGGAGCTGCGCAAATCCGTCTATGCCGCCCTGGGCGCCGCGTTTGTCGGCAGTCTGGGAGTCGCAGCCTTGCTGTCCCGGACCCGCTGGAATGAGGACATTTTTGAGGGCTGGGTCATGCTCGCCGCCGCCTTCTTCGTCGTCACCATGATTGTTTTCATGATGAAGACAGGACGCAAGCTCAAGGGCGAGATCGAGGGCAAAGTTGGGCTGCTCGCAGGGAAAAACGCGTCATTCGGCCTCTTCGCTTTCATATTTTTGATGGTGCTGCGCGAGGGCGTGGAGACCGTTCTGATTCTGTCTGCGGTCTCACTGAACTCGACCGAACTGTTCAGCTTCATGGGGACGTTTCTGGGAGTGATTGCTGCGGTTGCGTTCGGGGTGATGTTCGTCAAAGGCAGCGTTCGCATTAATCTGCAGAAATTCTTCCGCGTGACCACGGTAATTTTGTTCTTCGTCGCTGCGCAACTGGTGATCACCGGCCTGCATGAGCTGTCCGAAAATGGTGTCCTTCCCTCTTCGAAAACGGAGATGGCGATCATCGGGCCGATCGTAAGTAACGATCGCTTCTTTTTCATCACGATTCTAGCCCTGGCCGCGCTCATGGTGCTGTTCGAGGTCAAGCGGCGCGAACCAGGAACGCTGCCCGCCTCCGCCGCTGAAAGGCGAAAAGCGGTCTGGAGCGCCCGCCGAGAGCACCTCTGGATGGCCTCCGTCTATGCCAGTTCATTTGTGTTTATCGTTCTCGTTACCGCCGAGTTCATCTACACCAAAAGCGTGAGCGCGTTGTCGCCCGCGACCGAAGTCACCTTTGTGAACGGCCAAGTCAGTATTCCGCTTACCCAGGTTCAGGACGGCGACCTGCACCGCTTCTCTGCGCAGGAAAATGGCAGCACGGTGCGTTTCTGGCTGTATCAGAAGCCGGATGGAAAGATTGCAACGGTTCTGGACGCCTGCGAAATTTGCGGGGCCGTCGGCTTTTACAGAGGGCCAAACGGAGTAGTCTGCAAGAACTGCGCTGCGCCCATCAATCCGCAATCAGTCGGAATGCCCGGCGGATGCAATCCGGTGCCCCTAAGGGCCCAGGTTACTACCGATGCAGTCATCATTCAGGAAGCAGACATTTCGGCGAAAAGCCACATGTTCCAGCAATAGCTATGTTCGGACGCCTGGTCTACGAATCGTTTCGTCGGCAAAAGCGGCGCAAGCTGCTGGCGGGTGTCGCGATCACTCTAGGCGTGGGCGTTGCCACTGCGATGATCGCCGTCGCCACCGACATTGGCGACAAGATCAGTCGCGAACTGCGCACTTATGGCGCGAACTTGGTCGTGACTCCGCAGGAAGATACTTTGGATGTTCAGATCGGCGGCGTAGATCTCAAGCCGCCGAGCGACGGCGCCTATCTCAACGAAGCCGACCTGCCTAAGATCAGAGGCACATTCTGGCATCACAACATCATAGGATTTGCTCCCATGCTCCCCGTGAGCGTTCGTGTGAACGATGCTGATGCGAAAAACGCGACCCTGCTTGGAACCTACTTCTCGAAGCGGCTCACTTTCGGCAAAGAAGATTTCGCAACCGGCGTCCGTATCACCCACCCCTGGTGGAAGGTGCAGGGTGCGTGGCCCGATGACAACTCGACCGACGTGCTGCTAGGCGAAAGCCTTGCCGCGAGACTCGGTCGCAAAGCGGGAGATGAGATCGAAATCTCCGGTCAACCACATCGCATCGTGGGAATTCTTTCTACAGGCGGAGTGGAAGACAATGAAATCATCGCTCCGCTCGCGCTGGCGCAGCAAATTCTTGGCAAGCCCGGAGCCGTGCGACGTCTTTATGTGAGCGCTCTTACCAAACCCGAAGATGCGTTCGCCCGTCGTGATCCGCAAACCCTGCGAGGGGCAGAGTACGATCGGTGGTACTGCTCGCCGTATGCGGCTTCGATCGCTTTTCAGTTACAGGAAGCGATTCCGCACTCCCACGCTGAACAAATTCGCCAGATCGCGCAGAATGAAGGGACGGTGCTTTCCCGCATTAAAGGCCTGATGCTGTTGGTGACACTGGCGGCACTGTTCGCCTCCGCGCTCGCCGTTTCGGCGGCCATGGCGACAGCCATTTTTGAGCGACGCACTGAAGTAGGCCTGATGAAGGCTTTAGGTGCAGGCAGTATTTCGGTGGCAGCTTTGTTCTTCGCTGAAGCGTTGCTCCTGGCGCTGATCGGAGGGGTCGTAGGTTTCGCCGGTGGATCGCTGCTGGCCCGTCAGATCGGCCGCTCCATTTTTGACTCGCAAATCACGATTGAGCCAGTTCTCTTCCCCGTGATCCTCGCTATAGCCGTGATCGTGACCTTCGCGGGCAGCGCGATGGCTATTCGTCGCGCTGTGAAGTTGGATCCCGTCTACGCGTTGCGAGGTGAAGCTTGAGCTCACGGCGAAACTCGGCTCTGATCAACCGCCGCGCCGGCAAGCCTCACACCTCGATGTTTCTGCGCATGCTGATGCGCGCCGCCGTGCTCCGTCGAGGACGAGCCGCTTCTGCTCTATTGGCTATGGTGGTCGCCGCCGCCGTTGCCACCGCCATGCTCAATCTTTATGTGGACGTGCAAGCCAAGCTGCGCAAGGAGTTCCGCAACTACGGCGCCAACATCGTGGTCGTTGCAAAGGATGGCCAGGCTTTGCCGGCCGACGCCTTCGATAAAGTTAACTCCGCACTCGCCGGACACGGTCTCGCCGTACCGTTCGCCTATGTTGTGGCCCGCACATCCGACGGCCAGTCAGTCGTTGTTTCCGGGACCGACCTCGATCAGGTCCGCAGGCTGGACAGTTGGTGGTCGGTAACGGCCTGGCCCAACATTACGCAAGATGCGCTGGTCGGTGCACGCGCATCTTTAGTAGTCAGCCCGCAAGGAAGGGCGTTCGATCTCAGTTTTCAGGAACGCACCATTCGCCTCAATCCGGCCGGAACTTTGCGAACCGGCGCGTCGGAAGACAGCCGTATCTATCTTTCGTTGAAAGACTTGAAAAGCTGGACGGGCGTGCAACCTTCGACGATAGAAATTGCCTCCTCCGGTTCATCCGAAGAAATTGAAGCTTTGATTCAGAAACTGTCACAAGCTCTTCCGGCGGTCGAGGTCCGTCCTATTCGCCAGATCATGGAAGGTGAAGCGCGTGTGCTGGGAAAGACTCGCGCCACGTTGGCCGCAGCCGCTGTTTTGATCATCGCGACCGCGGCTCTATGTGTCCTCTCCACCTTGATCGGATGGGTCTTTGATCGCCGCCGCGACTTTGCCATCATGAAGGCTTTGGGCGCATCCGAAAGGCTGATCAGCGGATTCTTCGCCGCGGAAGCCGCCGCTTTGGGAGCCGTCGGAGCGATCGTAGGATTCGGCATCGGCGTAGGCGTCGCCGCGTGGATCGGCCGGGTGAACTTTCATGCCCCGGTGGTGCCCCGCTTCAGTGTCCTGCCTATCGTCGTCGTGGGCAGCATCGCAGTAGCCCTGATTTCGGCCGTGCTTCCGATTTTTCTGCTGCGGCGCGTGCAACCCGCTATGATCTTGAGAGGGGAGTGAGATGATCAAGCTGAAAAGCGTCAGCCGCGTGTATGCTGCCAAGGCCGAGGCCAACGGCGGCGTCATCCGCGCCCTCGACGATTTCTCGCTCAACGTCGATCCCGGCGAGTGGATCGCAATTATGGGCCCGTCGGGGTCCGGCAAGTCGACGCTCGTGAACCTGATTGGCTGCCTGGATCGTCCGAGTTCTGGCGAGATTTGGCTCGACGGCGAAAATGTGGCCAACATTTCTGCTGGTGAACTGAACCGGGTGCGCGCGGAAAAAATCGGTTTTATCTTTCAACAGTTCCACTTGATTCCCTATCTCACATCTTTGGAGAATGTCATGCTGGCCCAGTACTTCCATAGCATGACAGATGAACAGGAAGCCCTCGAAGCCTTGCAGCGTGTGGGATTGAAGGAGCGCGCGCATCACGTACCTTCGCAACTCTCAGGCGGCGAGCAGCAACGCGTCTGCATCGCGCGCGCCTTGATCAACGATCCCAAGATCGTGCTTGCCGACGAACCCACGGGTAACCTCGACGCCGCGAACGAAGAGATCGTCCTGCGCCTGCTGCGCGAACTGCATCAGCAGGGGCGCACCATCGTCATGGTAACGCACGACCCGGTCGTCGCCCGCCTAGCCGACCGCCGCATCGAATTGCACCATGGCAAGATCGCGGTTCAGGAAGTCTTCGCCATGGCGGACGAAGAACAGTTCGACGAAGTGCTGGAAGAACTCTGGGCGCTGGCCGAACACGGCGAAATCGCCGAACTCGAGCGCATGGAAGTCCATGGCGCACTCCCGGTGAGCATCGCGGTGGAAAAAATGATCGACTTGGGCCTAGTCACGGCAAAGCCACACCCACCCGAGCCCCATGACCACAAACCATTCGTCAACCCCTGTCACGATGCCCTGAAGCCGACCGGAGTCTCGACCGGTGACGGCACCATGATTGTCGAACTTACCCCCCGTGGCCGTCAGCGCGCGGCCGACATCATCCGCCGTCACCGCCTTGCCGAGCGCCTTTTCACCGACAGCCTCGCCATGGACAGCGAAACCGAAATCGAACAGCAGGCCTGCAAGTTCGAGCACATCCTCTCTCCCGAAGCTACCGACAAGATATGCGCATTCCTGGGCCACCCGCGCACCTGCCCACACGGCGCGCTCATTCCTCCCGGGCCATGCTGCGGAACGTCTAGAGAGTTCGTCAGCGTTTCCGTAGCAAACTCCAAGCGGCCCGCCTGAACTTTCATGATCGCCCGCAGAACCTGCATCGGCGTTTTCGACTCCGGCTTCGGTGGCCTGACTGTCCTCAAGGCCTTGCTTCGACTGATCCCGGAGGCCGACTACCTCTACTTTGGAGATACCGCGCGACTGCCCTACGGCTCGAAGTCGGCAGAAACCGTGGCCAGATACGCCGTGGGCGCTGCGCACTATCTCGAGCAGCAGGGCGCACAAATGCTGGTTATCGCCTGCAACACAGCCACGGCCCTGGCGCTGGATGAGATCACACAAGCCGCCAGTGTTCCCGTCGTAGGCGTGATCGAACCTGGAGCGGATCGTGCTGCCGGTGAGAGTACAAACAAGAAAATCGTGGTCATCGGCACCGAAGCGACCGTCAGCAGCCACGCTTATCTGAAAGCCCTGGAAGCTCGCGGCCTCCATGCGAAAGAAAAGGCCTGCCCCTTACTGGTACCTCTAGTGGAAGAGGGATGGGTAGAACATCCCGTGACTGAAGAGGTAGCTCAGATTTACCTCAAAGAGGCTTTCGCCGATGACTTCAAATCGGCCGACGTGCTTCTGCTCGGCTGCACTCACTATCCGCTGATTCAGCCGGTATTGCGCCGGGTCGCTCTTAAGCACGTCAAGGTTGTCGACTCCGCCGACGCCACTGCGGATGCCGTCGGCCGCCTGCTGCGACGCACTCCCCTCCCCACCACGCCGGAAACAGAGCGCCGCAGACTACCTCGGCTGAAATATTTCGCCACCGACTCGGCAGAGAAGTTCCGCCGTCTCGGCGCTCAGTTTCTCGGACAACCGATCGATGATGTACGGCACGTCGACCTGGCCGAGTAGTCGACGAACCGTTGTGGGTCCGTTGCCTGGATTCGAATTCAGCCGCAAGACTCGGATAGACAGCAATGTCTCAGCGAAATTAGTCTACTTGCGGGCAATGCATCCACTCGATAATCCGATTTGGCAAGCGCTTATCACTACCCATGCGGGCTTCGCCGAAAGTTCCAACGCCGCACGCAAGTTCCCTCGCGAAGTCAGTGTCCTCGCAGGCTTTCCTGAGCCTACGCCCGAGAACTATGCTGCTCTCGCAACCCTGCTGAGGCCGGACGAATCTGTCGGACTGTTTCTACAGCAGCCCCCTAGCCCGCCCGCTCCGTGGATTATCGTCAGCTCAGGACCGCTACTCCAGATGCTTTGCGAAAACTTCAGCGCGCCTTTCCCCGTACCTCACTCAAACCCGGAATTTATCCACCTAACTCAGTCCGACACGCCGGAAATGCTGGCTCTCACCAAACTCACGAAGCCAGGGCCCTTTGGCTCGAGAACCCACGAGATGGGGGACTATTTTGGCATCCGCAATGCCGGGGCACTTGCGGCGATGGCTGGCGAGCGGCTGCGGCTGCCGGGTTACACGGAAATCAGCGCGGTGTGCACCCATCCTGATCATGTGAGTCAAGGTTACGCAAGCGCTCTGATGGGCATGCTCATGGCCCGCATTTGCCGCCGCGGCGATTTGCCTTTCCTCCACGTCCGTCCGGAAAACCTCCGTGCAGTTCAAGTTTATGAACGCCTTGGATTCACAAAACGCGCCTCGTTACACTACGCAGTCCTCCGCGTTTCTCAAGAATAAGCGAAGTTCCGCAAACCCCACCCGATCTTTGACAACTCGGGTTGCCGGCTGCCCTATAATTCCGTTTCGCCAATACCAAACTTGCTGAACCGGAGAACGCCTCTTGAGCCATGAAGAAGATGCGGACAATGACTGCAGTTCCCTTCACCGCCGACGCTTTCTGCGAGCCACCGCTCTTCTCAGCGCGAGCGCTGCGATAGTGCCAGCTTTCGCCAGCGCACACCAAGGCGCTCGCCCTGAATCGACGCCTGAGATCAAACCGTTTGAGCTGGATGAAATCACTATCGCCGATCTTCAAGCAGGAATGGCCTCGGGAAAATTCAGCGCCCGCTCGATCATCGAAAAATATCTGGCGCGGATCGAGGAGATCGACAAGCAAGGTCCGACGATCAACAGCGTGATCGAAGTGAATCCTGAAGCGCTGGCCATCGCCGACGCAATGGACAAAGAGCGCAGACAGAACCAGGTGCGCGGACCCATGCACGGAATCCCCGTTCTAATCAAAGACAATATCGACACCGCAGACAAAATGCAGACGACCGCCGGCTCTTTGGCTCTGCTGGGGTCGAAGCCAACGAGAGATTCTTTTGTGGCACAGAAGTTGCGCGAATCCGGCGCCGTCATTCTGGGCAAGACCAATCTAAGCGAATGGGCGAATATTCGCTCCAGCCATTCCAGCAGCGGATGGAGCGGGCGCGGCGGGCAGACGCTCAACCCCTACGCGCTCGACCGCAATCCCTGCGGATCAAGTTCCGGTTCAGGCGCCGCGACTGCAGCCAATCTTTGCACGGTCGCAGTGGGCTCAGAAACCGACGGCTCGGTAGTCTGTCCAGCTTCCGCCAACGGGCTGGTTGGCATCAAACCGACGCTCGGTCTCATCAGCCGCGCCGGCATCGTTCCCATTGCCCACAGTCAGGACACGGCAGGCCCGATGGCGCGCACCGTCCGCGACGCCGCCATCTTGTTAGGCGCGCTAGCCGGCGTCGATCCCCGCGACAGTGCAACCTCGGCAGGTGCGGGCAAAGCAGCGGCTGACTACACAAAGTTTCTCGATCCCCACGGCCTTCGCGGCGCCCGGATCGGCGTAGCCCGCAAGTATTTCGGTTCGAATGACGCCCAAGATCAGTTGATGAACACTCTGATCGACGCCATGAAGCGCCAAGGCGCTGAGATCGTCGATCCCGCTGACTTGCCCACCCACGGAAAATTCGACGACACCGAGTTTCTGGTGCTGCTGTACGAGTTGAAGGCTGACCTGAACGTCTACCTTGCGGCCCGTCCGGGAGCGCCGGGATCCTTAAAAGAGGTAATCGATTTCAACGACCACAACCGCGACAAAGAGATGCCCTATTTCGGCCAGGATATTTTCGTAAAGGCCGAAGCCAAGGGTCCACTAACCACCAAGGAATATACCGACGCTCTGGAGGCGAACCACCGCTTGTCGCGCAAAGAAGGCATCGACAAAGTGATGGATCAATTTCATCTCGACGCAATCATGGCGCCCACAGCTGGCCCGGCATGGCTTACCGATTTCGCCAACGGAGATCACGCCGTAGGCGGCAGCTCCAACGCCGCCGCGGTTGCCGGCTATCCGGATATTACAGTCCCGGCAGGATTCGTCTTTGGCATGCCGGTGGGAATCTCGTTTTTCGGCCGGGCATGGAGCGAACCCACGCTGCTGAAGATCGCCTATGGATTCGAACAGATAATCCAGGCGCGCAGACCGCCACGATTTCTGCCGACGCTGAAGCTGTGAGATTGGCGCCGCGATAACCTTAGGCATGCATTTGTTCGACGCGCTTCAGCCTGGGCAATGCACGGATTGACTTCCCCGATCTTCGTTCAGCCAGGCGGATTTCATAAAGACTTTGGAGGTTCAACCAGAATTCAGCACTGGTGCCGAAGAAATGCGCCAGACGTAATGCTGTGTCGCCAGTAATAGTGCGCCGCCGATTTAGAATTTCGGTGATGCGATTGGGCGGAACCCCCAACTTTCGTGCAAGTCCCGCCGCGCTCATGCCCAGCGCACCGAGTTCCTCGGCCAAGTGTTCTCCGGGATGAATCGGAGTCCGTGCCATAGCCCTCCTCCTAGTGGTAGTCAAGAATCTCCACGTTCGAGGGACCTGGTTTGCCTTCCCTCCACTCAAAACAAATGCGCCACTGGTCGTTAACGCGAATGCTGTACGTAAAGCGTATCGAACCTCGAAACGGCCGGCTTATGTGTTCAATAGGGACAGTGTGAGACTGGGCGTGCAAAATGTGCTATTCTGCCTCGCCTTGAAACAGCAACCCATCAACGTAGGCCTGATTGGCTTCGGTTTTGCCGGTCGCACCTTCCATGCTCCAGTGATCCGTGCGGTGCCTGGCCTACAGCTCACCACTATCCTGCAGCGAAAGGGGAACGATGCGGCGAACGCCTACCCGGATGTTCGAATCGTGCGCACGCTTGAAGAACTGCTCGCGTTCGATTCTGTTCAGCTTGTCGTGATCGCGACTCCCAACGTTTCCCACTTCGATCTGGCGCGTCAATGCTTGCTGGCCCGATTCCATGTTGTGATCGACAAGCCATTCGCAACTACCTACGCAGAGGCCGCGGAACTGGTTGCGCTGGCTGAAAAATGCGGACGCCTGCTTTCCGTTTATCACAGCCGCCGATTCGACGGCGACTTTAAGACCGTGCGAAACCTCGTCGCCTCGGAGGCTCTCGGCCGAATCGTGCTGTACGAGTCGCACTATGATCGCTATCGTCCGCAACTGAGGGCCGGGGCGTGGCGTGAACAAGCGGGGGCGGGAAACGGCGTCTGGTTTGATCTTGGTCCCCACCTGATCGACCAGGCTCTCGCTTTGTTCGGGTCGCCCGAAGCAGTCAGCGCGGATGTCCGCATTGAACGTGACGGAGCTGCAGTGGACGATGCATTCGATGTCACTTTGCTCTATCCCCGCCTCCGAGTGCAGTTGCGTGGGACCATGCTGGCAAGTAAGCCGGCACCGCATTTCCTGATTCATGGAACCAAGGGCTGTTACGTAAAGTACGGGCTCGATCCTCAGGAGAATGCGCTAAAACGGGGTGAACTTCCGGGCGGATCAGCTTGGGGTAAAGAACCACAGGAAGCGTGGGGCACTCTTTCACGGATGGAAGTAGACGAGCTCACCGAACAGGCAATCCCGACGGAGCCAGGGGACTATCGCGGATACTACGAAAATGTACGTGATGCGATTCTGGGAAAGGTGGCACTCGCCGTCACTCCGCAAGGCGCGCTCAGCGTCATGCGCGTGCTCGAGTTGGCCCAGCAAAGCAGCCTTGAGAGACGCGTAATCCAATACACATAGCGCGACAAAAAGCAAAACTAGGTACACTTCCAACTCTTGATGTTATATGCTGAATTCTTACCAGGGCCGGCGAGAAAAGGCTAGCCCTTAGGCGGAACGAACGACGGAGGCAGATGGCAATTGCAAACGTGAACAGTTCCACCTCGGCGGTTGCACCTTCCTCAACTTACAAGGGTGCGCTGGCAGTGATGACCACCCTTTTCTTCATGTGGGGTTTTGTCACGGTTCTGAACGACGTGCTGGTTCCTCACCTGAAGTCGATCTTTGACCTGAACTATGCCAAAGTGATGCTGATCCAGTTTTCTTTTTTTTCGGCATATTTCATTTTCTCGATTCCTTCTGCCAAGCTGATCGACTGGATTGGTTACCACAAGACGATGGTCGTGGGCCTTTTCACTATGGGGGTGGGGGCTTTTCTTTTCATACCCGCCGCGAGCGTGGCATCGTATCCGCTTTTTCTAACGGCACTCATGATTTTGGCGGCAGGAATTACCGCCTTGCAGGTAGCGGCCAATCCGTATGTGGCCGTCCTGGGCCCCGCCGAGACAGCCTCGAGCCGGCTGAATTTGGTACAAGCATTCAACTCGCTGGGAACAACCATCGGACCCTACCTTGGTGGGGCTCTCATTTTGAGTGCGGTTCCGTTGAGCATGGAGAGTGTGCGACTGATGCCGCCCGAGGCCCTGCAGGCGTATCGCATCCATGAGGCCTCCTCGGTCAAATTGCCTTACGTGGTTATCGGTCTCACCCTCTTCGTGCTTGGAATTGCCATTGCGTTGTTCAAGCTTCCGGCAATGCCGCAAGCGCAACGTCACGGCATGACCGGCGCGCAGAAAAGCGTCTGGAAGCATCGCAATCTAGTCCTGGGGATGGTAGGAATTTTCGTTTATGTGGGAGCCGAAGTAGCGATCGGCAGTTTCCTGATCAACTATCTCAGCCAATCCAACATCGGCAACATTTCCGTCCAGGTCGCGGCGCGCTACGTTTCTTATTATTGGCTAGGCGCCATGGTGGGCAGATTTGTGGGCTCGGCAATTCTGCAAAAAGTTCGCACGGGCACGGTGTTAGGCATCGCCGCGGCCACGGCGAGCCTCTTGGTTTGTGCTTCCATGTTGACTTTTGGCCATGTGGCTATGTGGACTATCCTGCTTGTAGGTTTTTTCAACTCCATCATGTTCCCTAGCATCTTCACTCTTGGGATTGCCGAACTTGGTCCACTGACCGGAGATGGCTCTGGCTTGCTGATTATGGCAATCGTCGGGGGTGCCATTATTCCTGTTCTGCAAGGCGCGTTGGCAGACCGCGTGGGCATTCACCACGCTTTCATCCTTCCGGTGTTCTGCTATCTCTACATTGTCTATTACGCGCTTAGGGGATCAAAACCGATTGTGACCGCTTGAATGTCCCAAGATGAAGAAACAGATGAACAGACTGATCTTTTTCGTCATCTTGTTGAGTTCGGTCCCAATACTACCCGCGCAGGATACCGCCCTGGCCCTAACCCCGCCAATGGGATGGAATAGCTGGAACAAGTTCGGCTGCGATGTCAGCGAAGAGCTGATCCGGCAAACCGCCGGCGCTATGGTGAAATCCGGCATGAAGGATGCCGGCTATCAATACGTCATCATCGACGATTGCTGGCAGGTTGCGCGCGATAAAGATGGCAACATTCTCGCCGACCCGCGGCGCTTCCCTTCCGGCATAAAGGCACTGGCCGACTACGTTCATTCTGTCGGCCTGAAATTTGGGATTTACTCCGATGGGGGAACGAAAACTTGTGCCGGGCGGCCAGGCAGTCTCGGACACGAATTTCAGGATGCGCGCCAGTACGCAGCGTGGACTGTCGACTATTTGAAATACGACTGGTGCAACACCATCACCCAAGACGGCCACGCGTTCTATTCACTGATGCGGCAGGCACTCGACGCATCTGGGCGGCCAATCGTGTTGAGTATTTGCGAGTGGGGCACGCATACACCGTGGCTCTGGGCCAGAGATGCTGGTGGCAACTTGTGGCGCACCACGGGCGACATCAAAGACCGGTGGCAGGGCCGGGTGAAATGGCCGGCAGGGGATTGCTGTTCGAATGGCGTGGTCGATATCGTCGATCTGCAGGTCGGACTGGAGAGCTTTGCCGGGCCCGGCCATTGGAACGATCCCGATATGCTCGAGGTCGGCAACGGCGGCATGACGGACACGGAGTATCGCTCCCACTTCAGCCTGTGGGCCATCCTTGCGGCTCCGCTGATCGCCGGCAATGATTTGCGCGACATGCGTCCCGAGATTCGCGACATCCTCACTAACAAGGAAGTCATCGGCGTCGATCAGGATCCACTGGGCAGCGAAGGCAAACGCGTAAGGAAGAATGGCGACCTCGAAGTGTGGGCAAAGCAGATGAGAGATGGCAGCCGTGCCGTGATTCTGTTCAATCGGGCGACCGCCGAGCATGAAATCAGGGTGAACTGGGAGGATCTGGGTTATCCCAATCATTTGGAGGCGGCCGTCCGCGACTTGTGGCAGAAAAAGGATCTGGGGCGATTTACCGGCAAATTCTCGGCTTGGGTTCCGCCCCATGGCGTCGTACTGGTCACGGTTAGGCCCTAATCCAAACTCAGCATACCCGGTGACGCGAATCGGCAGGCCAATGGGTAACACTGTTCCTCCCAACAATTCCGCAGGTTCGCTAATAAGCACGCTGCGAGCTTTGGTCGCAGAATTGTATGGAGCGGTCCCCACAATTTGCCGGGCGCCCGGAAGAGTGAATCTCATTGGCGAGCACACCGACTATAACGATGGCTTCGTTATGCCCGCCGCTCTGGACTTGTACACGTACGTCGCCGTGAGTCCGCGGTCGGATCGCCGACTTCGAATCTATTCCGAGAGCCTGAGCGAAATGTGGGAACTGGATTTAGATTCGATCCGCGCAGGGCGGTCTGGTCATTGGAGCGATTATGTCCGTGGAGTAGCGGGCGTGTGTGAATCCTCGGGATACCAATTGCGAGGCGCTGACCTGGCAATCATGACCGAGGTGCCAATCGGAGCGGGGCTGAGTTCGTCGGCTGCTCTCGAAGTGTCAATTGCATGGGCGCTGCTAAGCAACTCGCAGACGACCGTCGATCCCACTACGGTCGCACAAATGTGTCAAAAGGCTGAGCACGTGTATGCAGAGACCATGTGCGGAATCATGGACCAGTTCATCGCATGCCACGGTCGAGCGGGACATGCCCTGCTGTTGGATTGCCGCTCTCTGGGATTCGACCTTCTCGCCATCCCCAGCCAGGCACGGCTTATGGTATGCAATACCATGGTGAAACACGAGCATGCGAGTGGCGGTTACAACACTCGGCGACGCGAGTGTGAGGACGGCTTGCGTGCTCTGGCCCAGGTTCTACCGGGAATCCGCGCTCTTCGCGATGTGACTTTGGAACAATTGGAGAAGTATGCGGACCGATTGAATCCCGTCATCTACAAACGTGCCCGTCATGTGGTGACGGAAAATGATCGCGTGAAGAAGGCGGCGAGCGCATTGCAGACGGGAAATATGGCGCACTTTGGTTTGCTTATGGCCGAATCCCATCGCAGTCTTCGCGACGATTATGAAGTCAGCACGCCGGAACTCGATTTAATGGTTGAGTTGGCGAGCCGCGAAGAAGGCGTCTTTGGCGCGCGAATGACGGGCGGGGGGTTTGGGGGATCTACGATTAACCTCGTCGATGCCAGTCGCGCAGAAGCGGTCCGGCAAAGGCTCGAACAGAATTACCAAGCGAAAACGGGGATGAAGCCTACGATCTTGATCTGCGAGGCGTCAGACGGCGCTGGATTTGTGGTCGAGAAATGAAGTCTCGGACAGAATCTGAGTTGACCCTCCGGACCATGCAGAGTTCCGCGCATCGACGATTTAACCCGCTCACACGCGAGTGGGTATTGGTTTCGCCGCATCGGACCGAGCGGCCCTGGCAAGGTCAAACCGAGCCTCGGGAGCCAGAGCCGAGCCAGCCCTACGATGCGAATTGTTATCTCTGCCCGGGAAACGCTCGCGCCGGGAGTTCGCGAAACCCGCCCTATTCGCACACGTTTGTATTCGACAACGATTTCGGTGCATTGCAGCCCGACATGCCCAACGCGCGAGTAGATCTAGACGAAAGAGGTCTTCTTGTTGCACAGACCGAAAGCGGCATCTGCCGAGTTGTATGCTTCTCTCCGCGACACGATCTGACACTCTCTCGAATGTCGCCAGCGGAAATCCGCCGCTTAATCGACGTTTGGGCGGAGGAGTTCGAAAGTCTGGGTCGCCGCCCCGACGTCAGCTATGTACAGGTTTTCGAGAACCGCGGACTGATGATGGGCTGCAGCAACGCTCATCCCCACGGACAGATCTGGGCAACCTTGACGATTCCAAACGAACCTCGCAAAGAGCAAGAAGCGTTAGCAGCATACCAAGCGCAGCACGCCGCCTGTCTTTTGTGCGACTACATCAAGTTGGAGGAATCTTCCCGGGACCGCGTGGTGTGCGACAGTGAGCATTTTCTCGCCGTCGTTCCTTTCTGGGCGGTCTGGCCTTATGAAACCTTGGTGGTCTCCAGGCAACATTTGGGTAGCATGAGTGCCATGGATGGAGATGCACGATCGGCGCTAGCGGATATTTTGAAGTCCGTTACCAGCCGCTACGATAATTTGTTCCAATTGTCTTGCCCGTACTCAATGGGATTCCATCAGCAACCCACCGACAAAATGGAACATCGGGAATGGCACTTTCATGCCCACTTCTTTCCGCCCCTGCTCCGGTCTGCCAGTATCCGGAAATTCATGGTTGGTTTCGAAATGCTGGGATCGCCGCAACGCGATATCACACCCGAATATGCGGCGGATAAACTAAGACAGGCAAAGGTCGCAGCATCACGAAATAATCAAACCTGAGCCAAGCCTCGGGCGCTCAGAGTGCGCTATGGTTGCTCAGGAGCGCTCTCCGACACCGCCGCCGTAGCCGTCCCCGCGGAGAATCGTTGAGGTTGAGGGCGATATCCGTTGCGCGTCCGGATGTGATACTTCTTCAAACGATCGCCTACCAGTTTCACGGTGATGCCACGCCAGCCCCGGTTGGGATTCGGCTGCGGATAGTAGCTCAGTGAATAAAGATGCGCCAGGTCATCGCGGATCGAGGCGAACGCACGCTGTTCGTCTTTCCAGTTCTTGGCAAAATATGCTTTGCCGCCGGTGGCCGCAGTCATGCGTTCAAACACCGCTGTGGACACGGGTTCCAGTTTCGCCAACTGCGTACTGATCATGTAGATGGCCGTTCCGGTCGATTGCGCCAACTCAGCCACATCCTCGGGAGGCACCATGCTCGAGTTGTCGGGTCCGTTCGAGAACACGACGATCACTTTTCTTCCAATGTAGTGGGCTGCGTCTTTTATGGTCAGCAACAGGCAGTTATAGAGCGCGGCGTCGTCGCCGGCTACGGTCGCTCGAACACCTCGCAAAACCTTCGCCCGATCGGGCGTCAGGGGAGCAGGACGCGAAAGGTCGCGGCTGTAAGAATAGAAGGCTACCTTGTCCGCGCTTTCCAGGGAACGCACGAAGTCAGCGATTGCATCTTGCGCAAAGACGAAGCCTCGGTACATATAGTTGCTGGTATCGAAGAGCAGGAACACATTTGCCCCAGCCACCATCGAACCGAGGGATTGATCCGGATCCACGGACAACTTTCCATCCGCTGGATGTTGTCCGGCGGCCAAGGCAGAAGTTTTTCCATCGGCGGACGTGTCTGCCACTCTGTACGCAGGTTCGTTGCCTTCTCCAAACGTGGCAAGTTTTTGCGGAATGTTGTCCTCGACAATGGCAAAGTCGGAAGGACGAAGACCGGTAATGTAGTTCCCCTTGTTGTCCGTCACCGCTACGTTCAACTGCACCATGTCAACAACGACGCGAATGTTGGGTGCGTTTTCCTGGGCGACCAACCGAGTTCCCGGGCTGGAGAGGAGAGTCAGAACGAACACCAGAAGTGAAAAGTAATTCCTTGTCATATGTTCCTGTCTATCTGCGGGCCTATTTCTTTGTCGGTAGAGACGTAGCTAGCTACGTCTCTACCAAACCTTCAAAACTGGGTCTTAGCGCCACTCGTTGACAGCGAAGCAATCTTGCCCTGCCTAAATTCTTCCCCGGTTTCTCGCATCGCCCGAAGCATGGCCGGCCAATCTTCGAAGTCGGTGGCGAAAATCTTTTCGACCATACGATGGGTCAATTCAGGGACCAACCGGTTTAGCATTACCGGCGAGTAGCCTTTCTCATCTGCCAATCGGGCCCAATACAAATTGCTGGAGTCCCAACTTTCGGCCAGCAAGCGGCTGGAATAACCCTCGAAAGCAGGAAACGGCTTCAGATTCAGCAGCTCGCGGGCGTAACTTTGCGCCAGGATCGGATGAGGCACGCCGAAATCCTGAGAAAGCCGTTCCCATCCGACCTCTGCCGGATCCCGCTGGCATAGACTTTCCAATTCTTGACCAGCAGCGCCCAAGGACTCGGTCTCTCCTGGAAACCTGCGACGATACTCCACTGCCAGATAAAACGTATCGGCCGGCGTCACTTGAGTGTTGATATTAGCCAAACGTCCTGCGACTAAAGCGCGCTCCACCCGTTCCGAGACTTCGGGATCCATGCGCTCAGACAAGATCTTGATCACCTTGTTCCGCACTTGCGAATCTCCTGCCGATACCGTCAACAACTCTTCTCCGGATCGCTGATAAAGCGTGACGGCATGCAGTTCGTTCTGGCTGACCCCCCACCAGCGCGGTAAAGTTGCATTGATCATGAGACCCGGCACCAGTTCGCGCCAGATCAACGCCTGCACGTTTTCCGGCGCGATGAAATCCTGTTCCACCTGCGCCAGGACATACGGCAAATCGGCAAGCGAACCGACCAGGTGGGCACCGCCGCCCGCTGGAGAGCCTTCGCCAAACAACTGCGAAGCCTGCCAGACTTGTTCCACACCTGCGACTGTGTCACCCGAAAAGTCGTGAGAGCGGACGAAAAGCGGGTTGTTGTGAAGAATCTGAGATCCGGGGGGCTCGTAGTACGCGTAGTTCAAACCCACCAGGGTATCTCTCAAGAACGGAACGAGTTGACCGCGAGCCTCCGACAGTTGTTCGCGAGGACCTCTCGACTTGATCACCTTGACTAGATCTGTGCGCATCTGCAATTCAGTGTGACGATTGTTGTAAACTCCAGTCGCCCATTGCGTTCTCTCGCCGCTGCTAAAAATCGGACGCGGCATCTCAAATTCGCGAAGCCCTCCCGCGAGCGGGATCAATCCGTCGTCCGCGGCTGCTCCTTGCGCCATCGCGTCTAAACCATCGCCCAGAGCCAGAATCGTGTCCAGAGAAACCAGGCGCTGCCCGTCCAGCACGGCGCGAATTCCGTTGGCTATTTCCTGGTGCATCCGTTGGCCCTCTGGAGTCACCTGTTGAGGGCCTGCAAGTAAGTCGATGATTTCGTCCTGGGATCCGTTGCGCTGGCCGCTCGCCGCCAGCAACACCTCTCCCAACGAGTCGCGGCCCGCGTTGAAGAGTTGGACAGACGAGGCGACCTTGCCAAAAGGGCTAATCACTTTCTGCCACGAATCGTTTACATCAGTACTCTTGATCTGTCCCTGTCGGGCGAGGATCTGCCAAATCCCGACGTTGGCTTGGAAGACTCCCATGGCATTGCCTCGCAACGTGTGGTTGGGAATCTTGCCGAGCCCCTCAGCTACATTGAGAAAGCGAGTGATGGACGCATCGGTCAGTTCGGGGAATTCAGAGAAGATCAAGTATTGATTGCTGAAATGCGAGAACCGCGTGGCCAACACCAGAACGGTCTGAGGATGCAAGCGATTGGCCGGCGATCGTTTTCCATCCAGTTCACTCAACATTAGATAGACTTGCAGCGGCCCGGTCTCGGTCTCCACTCGACAAAGCCCGAACAGGGCTTCGGCTAACTGCTCGGGCTGTTTGAAGTGGCCGGCACGCTTGCCCCAATCCCGGACAACTCTGGAGTCGCTTCTCTGCCGTAGGATCTCTTTCCATACCTCCAGATCCCCAGGGACGTACGGTTCGCCGTTCGGTTCCCATTGCATACGGGTCAGCAGCAGCAGGAGAGCGGGAGCCGGTCGAAACGCTGGCCGGGCGGCGTCTGGAGTAACCGACTGCCCGCGAAAAGCAACATAAAAATGCCGCAGCCGGGTTTCGGTGAAATGTGCCTGTTGAGTTTCGCTCACTCTCGACAGCGCGTCAAAATACGCCGCCAGCCATCCATTGTCCTTCGCTAGTAACCGCGGGACAAATTCCTGTGGCGAATCTGGGCTCTCCCCCACCAGATCCTTCCATGCTGAGTTCGCGTCCGTTCCACCGGGCACGATCACGTGTCCCGAGCGAATGCAGATGTGGCTTCCGTAAAAATCAAGTGTCGCAGCCAGCGGAAGCAGTCTCCCCAGCCCCACAGACTGCCGCAAGGCCACTCGAGTCTCGGCATCGCTTCGAGCCAATGCCCAGTAAAGACGGCACAAAAGAGGATCGCGTAGAAGAGTCTCAACCAAGTCGCCGCTATTCTTGCTACTTAGCGTTATCCAATCCCGTTCCGTAAATAGCACCGGAACCCGGGTGGCCGGAAACGCGTAGCTGAAGGCCTTACCTCCCTGAAGAGTCTCCTCGATCTCCGGCAGCGGAAAACCCGAATCGATGGTAAGAAACGCTCGTTCCGGATCCGCCGTCACTAATGAAGTGCTGCTCTGTCCACAGTCTTGGCGGACCCGGTAGCCAAGGACGCGTAACACCGGCTTGGCCTCATCGCAATTCGAAACGTGAATAGCCCCGTCAGGACCGGCCAGAACCCCGAGTTCTCTGGCCTGGTGGACGTAGCGGTTCAGCAGGATCAGAAATTCTGTCGGCCGGCCTCCGTCTCGGGAACCCTCATAGCCTTGCGTGAAAATGTTATGAGCCAGCAAGGGCACGACTTCTTCCGGCGAGATCTTCTGGCTGATGCCCGCCATCCGCAAGAAAGAACGCAGAGGCCCGGGAATGACGATCACACTCTGCGCTTCAGAAAGTGTGTCCGCCTCGCCCGACGGTAAAAGGCCGGACGCAGCCGCACTCCACACCCTGGAAGAAAAACAGCAAATGTATAAAATTATCACGACAAGAAAGCTGGGTAGTCGACGCGGAGATTGCATGGCTGGAGTCCCTCTCCGAACCCTCGAGAAATCTGCAACTATCGAGTGATACGAGGAACCAAAGATCGTTGCCTCACCTGAGCGGTTCGGGCGACCGATCCCGTTCCTTACATTCGTGTCGGCCACGATAAACCATCTTCCGGAGTAATCCAAGGCCTTTTCTTGGATTCAGAGCCAGAAAAATGCGTTTGCCTGGCAATGCAGGAATATTTGAGCTGATCTTCTCCCTCACCAACACCGAGAACGAGGCGATTATTCTGTTTGATTTAGCGTTAAACTCCCGGCTTTCAACAGTTATGACCGCGTCTGATTGGAAACTGTTCTCATCCAGTGGCTGCTTGCGACATACGGCGGCCGATTTCAGTTGCTTCACGTTGCAATCAGTGGAATTATTAGCTGGATACTTGCATTCCCGACCCGTCCCGCTCCCCAAGGAAACGGCAAAGAGATTGATGTATCGCGCCATCCCAAGATCAGGAAGAGGGTATGAACTGGCGATACCCTGGTATCAGGTGTCCGCTGCTCCTGACGGTGCTTCTATCCTTGGTGGGGGTTCCTGAGTTGCGGAGCACCCCGCGCAACTCAGCCAGGCGTTCCTTCTCCCGGCACGATTCAGTTTCAGGGCAACCAGTATTCGTATGTTGTCTTCACCCCGTCTACCTATAATGCTGCGCACGCTCTTCCGGCCATCCTGCTGATTCACGGAGGGGGCGGCAATGGCCCCGATTTCCTCAAGATCTGGCAAGGCTTCGCGGAGAAGAATGGGATTATCCTGGTGGCTCCGACTCTGCCGCTCGGAGCAGCGCTGGAGGCTCAAGTACCACAGCTATTTCCAGCTCTAATGGACTTGGTGAAAACTCAATACGACGTGGATTCGCGGCGTATCTATGTGTTTGGGTATTCTGCCGGTGGCTATTCCACCTTTGATGCGGCGATGCTGGACTCGACCTACTTCGCGGCGGCTGGTGTATTCGCAGCCATCATCACTCCCGACTACTATTGGATTCGTGCAGAAGGCACAGCGAAAAACTCTGATCGCCATGTACATCGGCGACCACGATCAATTTTTTCCCTCTCGCAGACCCGAGCCACCCACGATCTGCTGCTAGCCCCAGGATTTACTGTGCACTACGTGGAAATTCCAAACCTGGACCACAACTATCCCGCAATTGCTGGACGCGTCAACCAGGACGTCTGGACCTTCATGAGCCAATACTCGCTTCCCAGTGATCCAGCATCAAGGTTCTGAAAGAATCTGTATCGCAACTTAACCAGCGTAAGAACAGTGGACTGGAGTAACCGCAGTGTGACGGCGGAAGACAGTCTGGCAAGTCGGCCCCCCTCTCAGTACAGTCGCATCAGATTGTTGGCGACGAAGCCGCCCTCGACCGCGAGCATGGTTCGCGCTGCAATGCGTTCGGCCTTGTAATGATGGGTTTTATGGAAGAGATACACGGTTCCGACGCCAAACCCGAAACCAAGGGCAGAAGCTGCCGCCTCCCCCGCCGCGCCGCGAGTGACCAGCGGACGCATCACCGGATTCGTTTCTCTGAACCCATGGTCCAACCCATGCTGGGTCGTCACCGCGTCGACGGCGATCTGTCCAGCAAGGATTGAGAAATCAATTTTGTTCTCCGTACTCCAGAATTTCTGCGGGGTGGGAGCCGCCGGCAGCGGGTTCGCCGCTACAAAGCTTTGTTGCGCGTGAGCTGCACCGACGAGCACTAGAACCAGTACAAGCGTTGATTTCATGCTGCCTCCAAGACGATTTGAAAAACTGCGCGGGAAGCAACTGGCCCAGGCAGCGCAACCACTAAAGCTAGGGTAGCCGGTGCGGCCCCAAGAGTACATGGCCTAAAAGTGACCCCTCGGAGCTGCTTTGGTAATCCGATAGTAACCACAAAACCGGTTACCTGCGGCACGGAAGTAGCTGGTTTACACTGTCTGCAAACGGGGAAGAACCAAAGTAGCGGGTGGAATCTGCCATAGGACAGGTCTTAGGGACCTCTAGACGGACCGGGGAGCTGTTCGGATAATCGTCACATGCAGAATGAATCCACGGCATTCCGATTGCGTCACTGGGGCTCGCTTCTCGCAGTGCCTGTGATTCTTGCGCTCGTCGGCTGTCAGGGCATCTCTTCCGCCTCAAAACAGACTACGGGCAACAATCCGACCGCTGGTCAGCTTGCGATAGCGCCAGCCAGCATGAGTTTTGGCAACGTGGCTGTAGGGAACAACTCGCAAAAGCAAGGATCGTTAACTGCAGGAGGTTCCGATATTAAGATCACCTCCGCTGCCTGGAACGGCCAGGGATATTCGCTGAGCGGGATCACCTTCCCCACCACGGTACCAGCGGGACAGAGCGTACCTTTCACCGTCACGTTCGCTCCCCAGGCACCCGGAAGTACTCCCGGCAGTGTCGTGTTTGATAGTGACGCGACTAACTCCCCGAGCACGGAAACCATGACCGGGAACGGCACGCAATCATCGACGCACACGGTGGCGCTCTCCTGGAACCCGAGCACCTCGCAGGTAATCGGCTACAACGTCTATCGCCGCATCGGATCAAGCGGCTCCTATGCCAGGCTCAATTCGTCGATAAACACGACTACCAGCTACACAGACAGCGCAATCCAGAGCGGCCTGACCTACGATTATGTAACTACAGCCGTCGACTCGAGCAATGTGGAGAGTGCGTATTCGAACCTGGCGACAGCCAGCATTCCGTAGGCATTACTGCCGCTCGAACGTCTCAGCCTCTCGAAGCGATAACCCGAGTGCGTCTTTCGCAGAGATAACGGGTTCGCCTTCCATTTGCCAATCAACTTTCACCTCAGGATCGTTCCACGCCAAGGTACGCTCACATTCGGGATGATAGAAATCCGTTGCCTTGTAGAGAACGTGAGCCCCTTCCGAAACCACGCGGAAGCCGTGAGCGAATCCCGCAGGGATCCATAACATCGCCTTGTTCTCTGCTGACAAAATCGCTCCGTGCCACTTGCCAAAGCTTGGAGAACTCCGACGCAGGTCGACGGCCACATCGAAAATCTCGCCACTCACGACGCGCACCAGTTTTCCCTGAGGATGACAGACCTGGTAATGCAGCCCGCGAAGGACATTTCGCGTAGAAAACGACTGATTGTCCTGCACAAATCGTTCCCGGATTCCGAGATCCGCCATGACCTTTTCGTTATAGCTCTCCAGGAAAAAGCCGCGTGCATCCCCGAAGACCTTGGGTTCAAGAAGCAAGACTCCAATAAGCGGCGTGGAAATAGCTTTCATAAGAGCAAGTCGATCAAGCTTAAAGCGCGTTCCATATGGTTCGAAGAGAATAGTTCTTTGAAACGCCTGGCGTAGCCAGCCACGAGCAAGTCGAAGGACCCCCAGATGATCGCGATACGATAAAGTACAGAGGCACTATGACGAAATACTCCTGGTCGTAAGAATTTCCTGGCGCTTTGCAGCCCAATCAGCACCTCGGACTCCTTCGACTGTGGCATCCTTCGCTTCGCGAACGACGCCTCTGCTCAAGATGACAGCGAAAGAACACGCCAGCTCAAAAGACCTGCTCTTTCAGCAATTGCAGCAAATACGCGCCATACCGATTGTTCTTCATGGCAGATGCCGTTGCCTCGAGCTGCTCGGCGCCGATGTATCCTAAACGATACGCAATTTCCTCCGGGCACGAAACCATCAACCCCTGGCGAGTTTCAATGGTCTGAATAAATAAAGACGCCTCCAGCATGGACTCGTGCGTTCCCGTGTCCAGCCATGCCATGCCCCGCCCCAAGACCACCACATCCAATTGGTCCTGGTTCATGTATTGCTTATTGACGTCCGTGATTTCAAGTTCGCCACGGGCAGATGGCTTCAATGCTTTTGCGATTCCGACGACCTGGTTGTCATAAAAATAGAGTCCGGTAACCGCATAGCGCGACTTCGGAATTTTTGGTTTTTCCTCGAGACTCAGCGCTTTCCCGTCAGAATCGAACTCGACCACTCCGTAGCGCTCAGGATCCTGCACGGGATAGGCAAACACGCTCGCGCCTGCCGTCTTCTTCCCTGCTACCTGCACACATTTCACCAGATCGTGTCCGTAGAAGATGTTGTCACCGAGAACTAGGGCACAGCAGTCAGAACCGATAAATTCCTTACCCACCAGGAATGCCTGCGCAATGCCCTCCGGCCGGGGCTGAACCACGTATTGAAGGTTCAACCCGAAGCGCGATCCATCCCCCAGAAACTGCTGGAACCGCGGCACGTCCTCAGGTGTGGAGATCAGCAAAATATCCCGTATCCCCGCCAACATCAACGTGGACAGCGGATAGTAGATCATAGGCTTGTCATAGATCGGCAGCAGACTCTTGCAAACCGCATGGGTGACCGGATAAAGCCGCGTCCCCGATCCGCCCGCCAGAATGATGCCTTTGTAGTGAGAACTTCGTCTGGATTTGTGAGTTGGCATTCGTTGTTGTTGCGCGTTCTTTGAAACCGCATTTGATCGGATGTGTCGCAGCATGAAACGTAGCAAGCTACGTTTCTACAGTTACTGTAGAGACGTTGCTTGCAACGTCTCGGCGTCCCACGACATTCACACCGAATATTGGGTCGCGATCCACTCGCGGTAATGTCCGCTCGTCACTCCTCGAATCCACGCCTCGTTGCCCAGATACCACTCGACCGTCTTGCGGATTCCGCTTTCAAACGTCTCCCGCGGCTGCCAGTTCAGCTCACGCTCGATCTTCCGCGTATCCATGGCATAACGCCGGTCATGGCCGGGCCGATCCTGAACATACGTAATCAGCTTGTTGTGCGGGACTACTGAATCTCCAGGCCGGAGCTCATCGAGAATCGAACAGATAGTTCGCACGATCTCCAGATTCGGCTTCTCATTTCGCCCACCGACGTTGTAGGTCTCGCCGATCTTCCCGCGCGCAAGAACAGTGCGGATGGCATCGCAATGATCCGTCACAAACAACCAGTCGCGAACATTCTGCCCATCGCCATAGACCGGGATCGGCTTGCCGTTCATGGCATTGAGAATGGTTAGTGGAATCAGTTTTTCCGGAAACTGGTAAGGCCCGTAATTGTTCGAGCAATTCGTAGTGAGTACGGGCATACCGTACGTGTGATGATAGGCCCGGACCAAGTGGTCGGAAGCCGCCTTGGTAGCCGAGTACGGGCTATTGGGCGAATAGGGAGTCGCCTCCGAAAACGCCGGGTCCTTAGGGCCAAGCGACCCGTAAACCTCGTCCGTGGAAACATGAAGGAATCGAAACGCTGGCTTTTCTTCCTGCCCCACCTCGGTCCAATAAGCTCGCGTCTCCTCCAACAAGCTGAAGGTTCCATTCACGTTCGTGCGCACGAAGTCATCCGGACCATGGATGGAGCGGTCCACGTGACTCTCCGCCGCGAAATGCACAATGGCGCGCGGAACGCAGCGCCTTAAAAGATCGCGGACAAGCTTTCGGTCGCCAATATCTCCGTGCACGAAGCTGTAGCGCGAATCCCCAGAAATCTTTTCCAGATTGCCCAGGTTCCCTGCATAGGTAAGCTTATCCAGATTCACCACCGGAGTGCCTTCCGCTGCGAGCCACTGCAAAATGAAATTGGAACCGATAAAACCGGCTCCTCCGGTCACCAGAATCGGTTGAGTAGGCACGTCTGAATCCTAAAGGGGAGTAGGCCGAACGTAAAGTACCAAGCGGTGCTCAGCTTTCCTTCGAGCTGTTGTTGTCCCTTCGTAGTTGTCATTCCGAGCGAAGCCAGAGACCCAGGTTCTTTCCGTGGCCGGCAAAACCCCGGATTCCTCGTCGCTTCGCTCCTCGGAATGACAATGAGGAACGAATCAGTGGCTCAAGCGGCTGATTAACAAACTAACCAGCAACTTCTTCCAACAACTTCTGATCGATATCGAAATTCGAGTGCACATTCTGCACGTCGTCGTGCTCTTCGAACGCTTCCATCAGCCGGATCATGGTGGTCGCGGCCGGCCCTTCCAGCTTGATATAGTTTTGTGGAATCATAGTCACGCTCGAAGATGTCGGCTCAATCCCCGCCTTCTTCACCGCTTCCAGAACTGCCTCATAAGCGGAAGTCTCGGACAACACTTCCCAGTTCTCGCCATCGTCGCGCAAATCCTCAGCCCCAGCATCAAGCACCACAGCCATCAGATCGTCTTCCTTGGCCGCAGACTTCGGGATAATGATTTCGCCCTTCTTGTGGAACATGTAAGAGACCGCCCCGGCATCCGCCATATTGCCGCCGTTTTTGCCAAACACATGGCGGATCTCGCTGACCGTACGATTGCGATTGTCGGTGTTGATATCCAGCAGAACCGCCACGCCGCCCGGGCCGTAGCCCTCGAGCGAGAACTCTTCGTAGGTCGCACCCGGCAGTTCACCGGTCCCGCGCTGAATCGCCCGCTTGATGTTGTCTTGGGGCATGTTTTCCGCCTTCGCAGCCAGGATGGCCCCGCGCAAACGCGGGTTGCTGTCAGGGTCCCCCCCGCCGTTCTTGGCGGCAATTGAAATTTCCTTGATCAGACGGGTGAAAATCTTGCCGCGCTTGGCGTCAAGCGCCCCCTTCTTATGCTTAATGGTGGCCCATTTTGAGTGGCCGGACATGGAAATACCTCGTGTTCAATAAACTCTGATTGTACTGATCTTGTTTACGTCGATTTTACTCGTAAAGGACGCGCCCGTAGAGGAGATCACAGAATTACCCTCAGGATTGCCTCGAAACGAATGCCGGCGACCCCAAAATTATAACATGCCGCATCCCCTGAACTTACGGTTTGAAACCGGGTGCCCCAGGTCTCGCGCCCTTCGAGACCTGGGTTCTCACCATCGCAGCTAGCACGCTCCCGAAACAACATCACCCCTTGCGCGCCTCTACTTCGGCCAGCCACCCACGCCGCAGCTTTTCCAACGGCACACTCGACAGATAGGGTTTGATATCAAGAATAGCCGTCCTATCCAGCATATCGACACCTCGCACATGCAACTCGATGCCCTCGCGGCGATACAACTCCACGGTCGTCAAGCCAATCGGGTTCGGGCGCCGCGGAGATCGAGTCGCAAACACGCCATGCGGACGATTGTCGGCGGGCGGCGTACCCAGCAATTCAAAGCCCTGCGAGCGATCGAACTCCCAGATTACGATGAGATGCGAGAACCCCTCAATATCAGTAAGTCCGGGCTCAAACTCGGGCAGGATTTTTAGCACACCATCGGCCTCGTGTTTCGCCCCAAGACCCTTGGGCACTTCGCTCGCGTTTTTGTACGGACTACTCACAAATCCAATCGGCCGCGAGGTAAACATAGGGACAACGCCTCCGCTTCCAATACTAACGCGGAAGGCCCGCTTCAGTACCGGACGGTCTCGTGATAACGTGGCTGCAGTCGATGCTAAAGGGGAGGCTCCGCAGGCAACTTCTGCTTCTCATGCCACGCCTTATATGCATACACAACCGCCAAGAGCGGCGGAGCGAGAAGCACTCCCCAGAACGGAATCAGAATGCCCAGCACGATCGGAGTCAACAATGAAGCCCAGATCGGCACCCTGGCCACGCGCTTCATGATATAGGGCTGCAACAGAAAGCCATCGACTACCGCGATCCCGGCGTACAGCATCAACACGTATAGCGGATGCTCCCAGTCTCCCCAACGCAAAGTCGCGGCCAGCACGGGACCGATCAATCCCAGCACCGGCCCCAAATGCGGGACGACCTGCAAGGTCGCGGCCAGCAATGCCCACAGCGGTGCCCAAGGAACCCTAAGCGCATAGAGACCGATCAGCCACAAGACTCCGACCGCAAGCGAGTCCTGCATCTGCGCGAGCGCCCAGTTCTTAAGAGCACCGCCGGTAATCCGAAAATGTTCGCCCAGATTCATGCGCTATCGCTCGTTCGTAACTTCGCTCTTAACACTATGATGCTTCGTCTAATTCGAGCGACCACTACCCCATGTTAGACTCAGCATATAACCCCTCGGCGAGGAAACCCGGATGAAATTCGGCGTCATCATTTTCCCCGGATCGAACTGCGATCACGACGCGTATTGGACCATCCAGCAGGTAGCGAAGCAGCCAGTCACATTCCTCTGGCACGAGTCGCACGACCTCGAAAACTGCGACGCCGTCGTCGTTCCCGGAGGATTTGCCTTTGGAGATTACCTGCGCACCGGCGCCATCGCCAAATTCTCGCCGGTGATGGAATCGGTAAGAAAGTTCGCGGGCAACGGCGGCCTGATCCTGGGCATCTGCAACGGTTTCCAGATTCTATGTGAGTCTGGATTGCTTCCCGGCGCCCTGATGCGTAACCTGGGCCTGAAGTACGTCTGCAAGCCAGTCCAGGTAAAGGTGGAAAGCACCGACACTGTATTCACGCACACCTGCCGCCAGGGCGAAGTGCTCACCATCCCAATCGGTCACATGGAGGGCAACTACTTCTGCGACTCGGCCACTCTGGCCGAGTTGCAGCGGGATCAGCGCATTATATTTCGTTATTCGACCGCCACAGGGGAGATTACGCTAGATGCCAATCCCAACGGGTCGCTCGACAATATCGCCGGCATCTGTAACGCAGGCCGAAACGTACTCGGGATGATGCCGCACCCGGAACGCGCCAGCGAATCCGATCTTGGCGGCACTGACGGATTCAAGATCTTCGAGTCTCTGGTCGGAGCCATGGCCGAAAAATAACCGGAGGTCACACCGGTTTTCCTCAAGATTCGGGTCTCTACATTCAATTAGCTCTTCCCTTCCGCATTTCTTTTTGCTACGCTGCATTCCCCTTCGCTTCCCGGATTGCCCGGTTCCGTACACGTGTCTCTTCTCCGGGAGGGTCCAAATGACAGCACGAGAGATGATCGATAATCTCTCCGGCAGCTTATTGCGCGATGAGCGCATTCTCAGCGTGCCCGAGAGAGAGTTGCTTTCCAATTTGCTGCAGCGTACCAGAACGCAGGCGGGTGCTCCGGAAAATGCCGTAGCCGAAGCAATCACCCGCACAGTCGGAGAACTCATCGCAGAGCGAGCCCTCGGAGTTTTGGGGGAAAGCATGACCCGCCAATTGTTCCACCAGCCGTTGACTTGCTCGTCAAATTTTCCAAAACCCTTAATCCGAGCGGGATCGCCGCCCACCATTCCGGGACCGGTGCCGCCCACCCCGCGTCCGCCGGGCACAAGTCCGCCGCCCATCAGCGCGGGATCACCACCCACCACTCCTGGACCTGTCCCGCCCACACCTCGGCCGCCGGGTACAAGTCCACCGCCGATCTCTTTTCCGGCCACGAACTCGCAACCGAAAACCGGAGGAATCGCCCTTCTGGAAGCCTCCGATTATGTCTGCGCGGAATGTGTGGTTTTCGACGAGTTCCTGACCTTGGTAGAGTTGAACGCCCTGCAGCAATACGTGCTCGAACAGGAAATGCTCTTTGAGATCAGCGAAGTTCTGTCCCCCGGTGTTTCCGGCGGCGCCATTGACTATGAGCAACGCCGGTCGCGCGTGCTCATGAATCTCGGAGCGCATGAAAAGACGATCACAGATCGTCTCTTAACCTGCTTACCGCGGGCACTGCATCAATGGGGACGAGATGCATTTCCCATCTCCCGCATCGAGATCCAAACTACTGCCAGCAACCACGGTGACTTCTTCCGCTGCCATACCGACAGCGGGATGGAAGCAGTTGCCGATCGAGAAATTACCTTTGTCTATTTTTTCCATCGTGAACCCAAACAGTTCAGCGGCGGCGAGCTGCACCTCTACGACTCGCGACGGGAAAATGACAACTACGTCCCGACCGCCAACTACCGCACTATCGTGCCCGAGCAGAATCAACTGGTCCTGTTCGTCAGTGGGCTGTCTCACGAAATCACGCCGGTCGACTGTCCCTCCGGTCAGTTTGCCGACAGCCGTTTCACAGTCAATGGATGGATTCACAAATGCAAATGAACGACGCGGCTTGGCTGGCATGGCTTGAGCAGCTCGCAGTAGCTCCCGCGGGGCATGATCGGGAAACCACACTCGCCCGATCGCTCTTCCATTGCCGCCTGGACGATCAGCCGGACCATCTGGCGCCACAACGTCTCCTCCCGCCAGAGTACTGGGAGGGTTCGTCTGATCGTCCGCTTTTCTTGAATCCCGATTGCTTTTTCACTTCGAACGGCAAATTACCTGTGGATAGCTCAATGGATGGCTTCGCCAATCAAGGTCAGATGGCGTGGATTAAAGATCCAGGAAGCAATGCTCTGCGTCCGTTCTGGCTGGGCCCCGAACTCTACACCATTTTGTGCGAAGTGCAACCCGGCGATCCGGCTCCATCGGCGCTTTCGTGGCAAGCTCGGCTCACGCTGATGACGGCAAACATCCTCGTGCCGTCCGATTACGTTTCCGGTCGGTGCCGGCAGTGGGAAAGAATTGTTTCTGTCATTCGGCCGCAGTTCCAATCCCATGGCTACGCGTCTGTAGGCCGCCTGATTCATCCTTTCCACGTTGCAGCCCTGCGGCGCTACTACCGTCACCACATCCGCACCGGAAAACTTTCTCTCGGAGACGACCAGAGCCCACTGCGCTATAAAAGCTATAACGACCCTGTCGCCCGCTTCTTTCATCAACAGCTAACCGCAGCGATGACCGCCTTCGCCGGCGAACCGCTGAAGGCGTCGTACGTGTACGTCGCTTCGTACCAGCCGGGCGCAATGCTCGAGAAGCACACCGACCGCGAGCAGTGCAATTTCAGCGTAAGCCTGTGCCTTGATTACGCACCCGAACCTCACAACGCGACTCCTTGGCCTCTTCACCTTCACAAACAATCAGGCACAGTAAAAGTATTTCAGGCCATCGGAGATGCCCTGCTCTACCGCGGCTGCCAGCTGCCGCACTCCCGCGAGCCGCTGCCAGTCGGACACACATCTACTTCGATCTTCTTTCACTATGTTCGACAAGATTTCACAGGCAGCTTGGAATAAGCTGAAGATAAACAATGGCCCTCCCATGCAACTCCTCTTGCAACAATCACGACGAGAGGCCAGCTCTTTCTTCAACTGGCGTGGGCGACCTGCCGGCATCCGCATATACGGCCTATTACCAAGTCTCGAGCCTGTTTATGTCGGAGAACAAGCAATGACTATGGATATGCGGGCAATCAGAAGTGACCTCGCAACCGCTTACAAGTCGTTCCTCGATTTTCAGTACCGGACGAGGTTCCGGCTTTAAGCCGCTGAGCGCATCGCCAGGAAAGAACGGACAAACTCGGCAATGTGCTTAGCGCAAAAGCCGCTTCCACAGCAAGGCGATCACAAGAATGACAGTGCCAATCACCATTCCAAATTCCCGCACTCGATTAGCCTTCTCTGTCATAATTGTTTCGCTTTAGCGTTCGCTAACGAATGCAGTGGCACAAATCGAAGCCTATCCATCGCCCGGCGGACCAGCATCCCAACACCACAATCTAAGCTCCTCTTTTCGTCTTAAGCTCCACCAGCAGCTGCTCGATGCGATCCTCCTTTTCGAGGGCGGCCAGGCGCTCTTCCATGTTGTCGGCGGCGATTTCGGACTTCGCGTGGCTGAGGGCTTCGCTGTGGGCAACCTTGTGTTTCATGCGGTCGAAGGCGGCGCTGGATCCGTTGCCTG
>Ga0207141_10033_pt2 | contig 39188 bp, 35 predicted proteins | sample Alteio_BWMinHeat_5_FD_153553 | JGI IMG/M metagenome (GOLD analysis project Ga0207141, IMG submission 153553) | Enriched cells from forest soil in Barre Woods Harvard Forest LTER site, Petersham, Massachusetts, United States -... | ecosystem: Environmental > Terrestrial > Soil > Temperate forest >... | reverse complement strand
AGTCATGACCACCCTGGATGGCCAGGAAATCGCCATCTACGACCCGGCGCAGAAATTCAGCGCGGTGCGCCTGTCGGCAATGACCAGCTCCCTGGTGGCGATTGCGCGATCGGTAGGCAGGGAAGTGGATTTTTACGGATGCGATCGCCTGCTGCTTGAAACCCCGAACGGGAAAATCATCTTCCGGCCAGTCGGCATGCAACATCCCTATCTGCTTTGCATCGTTGTCAATCGGGACGCCATCCTGGGACACACGCTATGGACGGTCGACAAGATAGTCAGCAATTTCATCCAGCAGTTAGAACTCAATCAATAAAGCCAAGCCGTTTCTAAGTTCGCTTCATACATCACCGGCGTTGGTCGGCCGACGGTAATGTTTCTGTTTCATTCAACGCCACTATCTATATAAGCAGGGGAAAATATGAGTAACATGAATGTTATCGTTGACACATTATTGAGCATCGATGGCGCGCTGGCGGCAGCAATCGTCGACAGCAATAGCGGCATGATCCTGGGCTCCGGCGGCTCCGGCGTCGATCTGGAACTGGCTGCGGCCGGCAATACCGAGGTCGTGCGCGCCAAAACAAAAACCATGAAAAGCCTGGGCTTGAAAGACAACATCGAAGATATCCTGATTACGCTTGGCAAGCAGTATCACATCTTGCGCCCGATAGAAAAGCACGAAGGCCTGTTCATCTACGTGGTTCTGGACAAGAGCAAATCCAATCTGGCGCTGGCGCGCCGCAAGGTACTGGATGCAGAGCAAGCGCTGGTGATGTAAGCAGTGCTGCAGGCCCGATGAGAATTTCTCCTGGTCGGAACCTGAGCACGCCAGGCAGCCATCGATATCGATGGCTGCCTTGTTTTTTTGTGTTTTCAGTGCGTTTTCAATCCCCTACCTTATCGGTTGGGAAAATAATCGAATCCCGCAATAGATATCCCATGGGCATATTCATGCTCTTGCCGAGCGGCGGCACCGGGCTCATGAACCATTTGTTGTAGATCTTGCGAAAATCGCCATCGTGCTCCATGTTTGCCATCGCCCGGTCGGCCAATGTTTTAAACTCCGCGTCATCTTTCGTTAACATGATGGCGTAAGGTTCCACCGACAAGGCATCGCCGACGATCACGAATTCTCCGGGATTTTTCATATTTGCGCGAAAGCCGAACAGGATAACGTCATCCATCACGAAAGCGTCGGCCTGCCCTTTTTCAAGCATGCTGAACGATTCGGCGTGGTCGGTACCATCAACCAGATTCAAGGCCAGCGCCCTCACCTTATTTCTATCGTTTAACAGCTTGACGGTAGTAGTGCCCTTGGTTGTCACGACTTTTTTCCCGCGCAAGTCGGCCCAATTCCTGATGCCGGAATCGGCCCGCACCGCCATCCGCACTCCCGCAAAAAAATGCGGCACGGTAAACGCCACTTGCTTGCGCCGCTCGGCATTATTGGTGGTGGTGCCGCATTCAAGATCGGCCTTGCCGCCGGTGATGGCGGCTATGCGGGTCGAAGGCGTCACCGCCAGATAATTCACTTTCAATTGCGGCAGCTTCAATTCCTGCCGTATGCTGTCGACGATTTTCGAACACAGATCGAGCGTGAAGCCGATAGGTTTTTTATCCGCATCCAGATAGGAGAATGGCGCCGTGGTTTCCCGATAGGCAAGCGTGACAGTCTGGGTATCGCGGATTTTAGCCAAGGTGGCGCCGGCAATTGCTGGCGGGGAGAGAAGCGATGAACCCAGCAGCAGCCAGGCAAGCATGGAATATCCAGGCCGAAGAGAAACACCAGTGTGCATTGAACCACCTTGCTATATGAGGAAAGTAATGCGGCACCTCAGGAAATCCGCATTCGGCAGCCATCGTGCCGAACTAAGAATAGAGAGAGTCTCGATAGGGAGATATCAGGAGATCCTGATCTTGGTGTAGGAATGCGGAACCCATCGTCATCCGACGATGGAAACCTCACGCCAGCGCGGCGATTTCCCTTGCGCTCAAAGCCCCGCGATAAATACGGAATTCGTCTATCAGGCCATTGAAGTAGGGATCAGCGGCATACTGGGAGCGCCCGATCCAGTTCTGGCCGGTGCTGCCCAGACGGAACGGTGCAAGCATCATCGCCTCGTTCTTGCCAACTACGCTGCCGTTGACGTACAAAGTACCGAGATTGTCCGCCAGGGTAACGGCAACATGCACCCATTGTCCGGTCGGCAAGGCAGAGTTGCTATCGATCCTGTGCTCGCCACTGCCGCCATTGACCGTCATCGCAAAGGACGCAACCCCGCTGCCGCTGCGTGCCGTCAACATCATGAAGTGGCCGGTACCGGTACCGAAGTCGAACACCCGCGCCCAGTTGCTGGAGGCATTCCAATAGACCCAGGCCGCTATGGTGAAATCCGAGAGGTCGGCCATGATGCCGGCCGGCAGGCTGACGTAGCCGTTGCTGCCGTTAAGCGAAACCGCCCCGCCCTTCTTGCCGCTGGCCCAGGTTGCGCCGTTGACCAGCGTCCCGGGGTGGCCGTTGCCGCTGGCGTCGGCTGCCTTGGCGCCGCGGCCATCGTCGAACGCCAGGTAGGCTTGCAGCTGCACGGCTGTGATCGCGCTCACCTCGTTGGAGACTGCGGTTTCGCCTGACGGCGTCATTGCTGTCACGACATAATAGTAGGTGCCCGCCGCAAGACCATTGTCCGTGTAGCTGAGCAGGTCGGCGATACCCGTCTTAACGCTGCGGTAAGGCCCGCCGGCGGTCGTGCTGCGCTTGACGTTATAGCTGCTTGCATACGCCGTGCCCCACCATGACAAAACCGCCTGCCCCGGACGCGCAATCGCGCTCAGGCCGCTGGGCGCGGCGCCGCGTGCAATCGGATCGCGGCTGCAAGTCAGCGTGCCATAGCCCAGCTGATCGTAACCGCCGCTGTTCGGCCCATAGTTACCGCCACCGCCTTCCGGCTGGACCTGCCTGGCGAATTGCGCGGAATAAGGCGCCGCCAGACCCTTGCGGTTGACGTAGTGATTGACTACCAGCGCCCAACAAGGCCTGGCCGCGCCTCGCGCAATTGTAGACAAGGCAGTTTGATTGACGTTGTTGACATTGTTGTAGCTGACGTAAGGCATGCTATAAAACGCGCTGCCGGACTCGATCAGATTGGTTTTGGCGACGTATTCTGCGCCGGCAAGAAAGCGGTTATTGTCGTAGCCGTAGAGGTCGACACCCTGGTTCCAGGCCATTTCACAGATCGGCCCCATCAATGCGATGCCCATCGTGCTGTGGCCCTGGTCGCGCCCGCTCTCCTGCCATTGCCCCAGATAACCTGGATGCATATAGTAGACCGCTTGCGAAATGGCGCCGTTGCCGGCGCCGTGCTTGAAGTAATCGACCGCCTCGTTAAACATGGCGTGATCGTCGCATAACACGCCGATAGCCATGATCGACGCCATATTGCACAAGTCCCAATTGGCCCAGTAGTGAGTAACTTCGGTACCGTTGTGACGGTTCAGGAAATCATGATTGATCGGGTAAAAGACTGTCCTCATCATGTTCTGGAAACGGGCAAGATCGGCAGCAGCCCAACCTCTATAAGAACGCATGATTTCGGCGGCGTTGGCGAATTCGTAGCCATAGATGCCGGCGGCCAGGTCGCCATTCGAATTGCCGCCTATTCCTGCCAGCTTCGACCAGTCATTCAAGATAGTCACCGCCTTATCGGCATAGGCGGTATCGTCAGAAATTTTCCATCGCAGTGCACAGGCATAGGCAGCGGCAATATCGTTGTACAGACGGGGAAAGTTCTGGCTATGCACGCCGTCGTCGCCGCGATAGATCTCCTCCTGCGGACGAGGTATCCAGTTCAAGCTGGCATGGGGATTCTCAGTCAGGATGTTCCAGCCTTCGATCCATGGCGAAGCTTTCGCCTCCACCTTTTGCCGCATCCGGTCAAAGTCGGCCTGAGTATGCAGCAGGCCGGGATGTACAAACGTTTTGCTCGCGAGAGTTGGCGTTGTGGCGGCGCTGCTGGATGCGGATGCCGCATCCACCTCTCCGTACCCAGCCAACAGCAAGATCCCAAGGCTGGAAATAAAACTGCGACGCGACATTTCTCCAGCGTTTTTCTCGATGTCCGATGCGTTACTTGCACTGGCAAATGTCTGCTGCATTTTGCCGTTGGCGGGGATATCCGGCTTACTCATGTTCTTGCCCTTCTTTATATTCTTGCCTATTTGACGATATCTTTTGATAATCGCATCAAGTATGAAAACCGCTTCACCATCCAGCTTGAAGAACTGGATGACGCCGAACTAAACGAAATTCCGTTTACACAAAATCCAACATCCCCTCGTGCTAAGCCAACCAATTTGTGAATGCGACAGTCTTTCGCATCAATCCCCTGGCCATACGCTGATGGCGTCGCTCTTCAATTCCGGGTTTTTCCCCGACTCTTTCCAGAGCAAGCCTGGCATACACAAAAAGTGCACATACCCCGGTAATGCACAATGCGGCCATTAAAAACAGATCCCAGTCCCATGCCTCTCCCCGCCGTAAGCGGGCAGCGATGAGGATGGCCAGTGTCATACCCATAAAAGTACACAATATGGTCGCTCCAACAAGATCGGTCATCCTGAAATGCCTGTTGTGCTGCTGTATGAATCGCCACATATCGCTGCTCCAGGGAAAATCGATTTGATTGCCTTGCGCTTTTTTTTGTTTGTTCATCGATAGTGCGTCCATAGAACGACAGCGGATGAATTGGACGACGTCGGAGCAACCAGGGGCGCGCCAGGGGTGAAACTGTTTGGTAATTTGGTTAAATCGAAGATTGTCTTTGCGCCGAATTCATTGCTGCTGCTGCCGCCGCTTTGATGCGCCGTCGTCACACTGCCGTGTATCGTGGTGCTGCCCCCGGTTTTAAGGACATCGGCCGCCCATACGTTGCCATACGTGTCGTTGGATGCCGAAAGGTCGACTGTACCGCCGGAGAACACATTGCCGACGTAACCACCCGCCAGGAACACGACGTTGCCCAGCAGGTTTGGCGTCAGGCTGGTAGCGCCCACGGCGCAGAAATTTGTCGGATAGAGACCAGGAAAAGCTTTGTTTTGACAGATATTGTTGTAATCCGCAAAATTGACCGCATAGCTGATATTGGCGCCACTGGTTGCGATGCTGCCAGTAACCAGCATAGTGTTGTAGTAAGTACCGCTTCCGGCATTGAGATCCCCGTGAAACCACACCACACCCGGCGCCATGGTCGGCGGCGGCAGCGGCGGGTTCGATGCGTTATCTCCACCGTTAACGCTCCAGGTGCCGTTGCTATATGAGAAGCAGCTGTTCACATCGGAGAAGCCGTGGCATATCTGTGCCACGCATGTTCCGCCATTAAGCTTGGTGCACAGCCAGTTATTGCTGGTGTTATAACCAACAGGTTTCGTAGTCAGATAATACGTTCCGTTGGCGATGCCATTGACGTTATTGACGGTAACCTGAATATTGTTTTGGGCATCTACATCGAAAATATAGTTGGCCGAATTTTTTACTGTATAAGCATCGATCACGGAAGACGAAAGCGTTGTCGTCGTCAGGGTTGACACCGCCACCTGCAGACCTGGCGCATTAGTCAGCTTTACGTTGGTATTCCAGGCGACACAGCAATTGGCGACATAAGGAGGCGCGCCACCGACTTGCCCGCCATTCGCTTTGCCATAGGTCTCCTGGTAATTGCCTTGGACCATGGCCGAAGTCACGTTAGCGCCGTTGGCGGTGACACTACCTTTAGTGTTGAGCGTGCCGACCGTTGCCTGATCACTTAAGCTGACATCGCCGATTGCATTGATCGTATCCGCAGAAGTAGCGCTGCCCAGAGCCACCGTCCCGTTTGTGTTAATCAACACGGCGTTGAATCCGCTGCCCATGCTAACGTTATGCAAAGAATTGATGACATTGATGGTGTTGTTATTGCCGCCCGTCAGAGTGATGTCACCTTCCGAAAAAAGTGCATTGATGCTGTTCGATCCTGTCAGGCTGATGTTGCCTGTCGAGTAAATCTGCGAGAATCCACTGATACTTCCTGCCGCCGTCACATTACCCTGCACATTGAGCTTGCCGTTGCTGCTATCCCCTTTATAGGTAACCGAGCCCCTTAAATTGAGATCGCCTTTAATGTTGATGCTATTGTCGCTGGAACTGGTCTGAGTGCCCGGCGATCCCGAGGCGCAATAGACAGCTTCAACAGTCGATGTCGCCGGACCGCTGGCGCCGGTGAGATTGACGTTGACGCGCGTCCCCTTAGGATTGGTCGTGCTGCAGTTAGGATCCGTTGGCGTGACGGACATGACGGTGGCGCTGACGCCTGACAAGCCTTGGAGCTGGATCTGACCAGACCCTTTGTCGCCCGTAAACACCGGCAGCGTGGCCGCATCGCTGCCGGCCTGATACAGATATTGCCGAACCGCTTCAACCCCGGTCCATGCTTTGAGCTGGGCCTCCGCAGCTGCATGCGCGGCTACTGTTTTTGCCTGCAACCCGCGCAAATAATACATGCCGCCAAATACCATGGCCGCCATCGATAGCCCAACCAACAGTATGATCAGGAGTGAGGCGATGCCGCGTTGCCGGAGCCTTCCCGTATATAAAATTTCGGATGATGTCATGACGATCGTTCAAGAGGAAAAATTGCTCAGGCAGATGGCATAGCTGTTGCTGCTGCCAACCGTGCTGTTTGTATAGGAAAGTGTTGCCTGGACCGCAGCGCTGGGCGGTTCGATGCCGCTGATGGTCTTTGGTATCGCGCCGAAAGGCCAGCAAGTCATACCGTTTTTCACCGAAAAGCTTACCGCCTGCGCCAGACTTCCAGCCGCGATCAAGGTGGATTTGCTCCAGGTGACATTGTTCCAGCTGCTCGCGATCGGATGACAGGCGTTCGTCGCCTTGAGCAGATAAAGCGCATTAGTTGCGGAATCGGAAAACAAGCCCATGCATGTATAGGATGCGCTGGCGGAGGCCGGGTTGGGATTACTCTCCCACAGCAGCACATTGCCGGCAGATGCGGTGGTGGAAATGGCGTTGACGGTACCGGATAATTGCTGACTGCCACCGTCAAACGTGGCGCTGGAAAGGAGGGTCAGATTGTTTGCAGAGGTTGCCGCTGTACTTGTGCCGGTACTTGCACTTGCTGCGCTGGAACTGCTTGCCGCAGCCGCCGCGCCGATGCCAAAACCTGCGTCTTGCAACACCATTTGCGCGGTAAGCAGGCCGCTGGAAAGCTGGCCGTCCTGAGCGGCGCTGGACACCATCCCGGCACTTCCGAAAACGTTGCGGATGGCATTTTTGTAGACGGTCAGTACCCCAAGCAGGGCGATCATGGAGATGACCAAGCCGACCATCAGGCTGATCAGGGTTACGCCTCTTTGATGGCTGCGCATTATTTATTTCCCACAGTTAGCTTATCGTTTCCGTATAGGCTCTGGCTGGTTGTCGAAAACTGGAAAGTCGGCACCAGTGCCGTTTTTTGAACACCGTTTGCGCTGGCCGTGACTGCAGTGATGCTGCAGTCTTTCTGTATGCTTTCGCTCAAGCCCGCCGCATGCGAATCCGACTTGCCCGCCGCGTGGTCGTTGGCATGCGAGTCCGGCGCAGCCGCCGCCTGACCGCTGCTGGTCAAGGTGATCTGGAGCGTGCTGGTGGCGCTGCCGCTGGCAGGACAACCGGCAGCCACGCCCGCATTCTGGAGCGTCGCCTGTATCTGGCCCACTGTCAGATTCTGCACATTCAGGTTTTTTTGACTATTCGCCGCGCGCGCCAATACGTATGTCATCCCCAGGCCGATGATGGCCATCAGCAGAATCGCAATCAATCCTTCCAACAGCGCATCGCCACGCTGCCGCCGGTCGATTTTCCGGCCCGTCGATGAATTTTCAGATCGGCACATGTGTTTTTTAATTGAGAGTGCCACTGTCATGCTCCGATCCCCGGGTCAGTTGATAATTCATGCTGGTTCCGCAGGTGATGCTGCCGATTGCCAGCGGCATCGGTATGCCGATGTTGTTCATGGCGATGCACTGCAGAGTTGCATCGTTGAGTGTCAATGCCGCCGATATGGCGGCGCCCCAACTGAAACCGGCCGCTGCCGGATCGCAGCCAGGATTGGCCGGAGCGCCGCTATAGACGCATAACTGAGTTCCGGTGCTGACCAAGACCGCTGACGGCGTAGCGGTATCGGAGATCAGCACGGCGTTGGTGTTCCTTAAAGCAGTTGCTTTCAATTGCGCCATCCCTTGCATCAGTTGGCTCTTGCTTTGCTGTACGGATGCGGAATTGCCCCAGCCCGCGGCGAACGGCGCGCCGACCAGCAGCAGCAACAGCATGACCGCAATGGTGACCATCAGCTCAATCAGTGAAAACCCACGTGCAGTGGCCGGCACTACCATGATGTAAAGCCGCAAGCGCTGGTCACGGTGCGCTGGTTTTTCTGGTCCAGCGTCAGATTGCAGCCGCTAAGGCTGCCGCTGCCGGAAGCGGTAAGCGTATAAGTCGTCGTCGTACTACTCATCGTGTAGGAAAAATAGTCCGATTGGGTTGGCGCCCATCCGCTGAAAAGTGTCGTGGTGGCGGCAGTGCCATCGGCATTGACGGGGTAGACCAGATGCAGTTGATATTGATTTTCAAGATTGAGAGAGAGCGCGACCAGATCGGCACTAGCGTTTTTGGCACGACTCTTCTTTATATAGTTTGCATAGGACGGCAAAGCGATCGCGGCAAGAATCGCAATCACCGCCACTGCCACCATCAGCTCGATCAATGTGAAGCCGCGCACATGTCGATTTCGGATGGCGCTATTATCGCAACCATATTTCATTAATTGCATAAACACAGTCCTTGAAAAATTCAGTTTTATTCGGGTAAAAATCGCAGGTGAAAGACCGCCAAACAACAGTTCTATCGCGCATTCCCGTAGGCGCCGCTTCGTATTTTTTTTATTTGCAAACCTGGAATCTGGCGCACAATAAAAATGTTGGCCATGCTCTAGCTGAGCCAAGTCAGGTTAGCAATATTTCTAGACATGCAATATCGGCACATCCTGATCTTGATGTAGGAATATCCTTGCCGACAGATTTAGGGTTCTTGCGGCATGCGAAGAAGAAGGCGAAGGCGAGGAAAAAATCAGGTGGCTTGCACCTTGTTACATGAAGAAAATAACGCGGCACTCAAGAAAGTCCGCGTGCGGCAGCCAGCGTGCCGCACACAGGATAATGAGAGTATGGGTAGGGAGATATCAGGAGATCAGGATCTTGCTGCACGAATACCAAACTTGGGGATGGGCATAGTCCGCGAACTTGAGGCAGGGAACTTGAGACGGCGCTGAGCCAGAAATCCTTCGCAGACGGCTTCTGCCGTCTGCTTATGCGGGATCGCGGCGCCCTTCGATCTTGTGCGGAGCATCTTCCCTGTGTCTATGCAGGGCCACACCGCCATACACAAAAAAAGCAGTTATCCCGGCGATGCACAACGCACTCATCAGATACAAATCCGCGCTCCATCCATCTCTATGACAGCGGATCATGATGAGAGTCGCCAGCGTCACCCCTGCCAGCGCGCCCAGGATGCTTGCCACCACCAAATCCTTCATTCTCAGATGGCTGTTTTGTGACTGTATGAATTGCCACGTATTGTTAATCGCGATGACGGCGACCTTGATCATCAGTTCGATCAAAGTAAAACCTTTGCTTGCCGTAACCATGTTGATGTTCTCTTCAGATGTGATTTTCACAAACAAGCGCGATCGCAAGTCTTCGCAATTCGATCTGCATGCTCCGCATGCCCGCGTTGCTAGACAACAGCGAGAATAGCAACTCTTCCTTTTAGGAAATATCGGTATATCCTGATCTTGATGTAGGGATTTCCCTGTCTCGAAAAAGAGCGCCATGAGCTGCCGGAGGTACGCGATAATGGCGAGGGAAATAGTTTGACCATTGCGCGAGAACAATTGTCTGGCCTCAGCCTGGCAGTAGCCGTATCCGTGAATGCAGGCCGTTATCGTTATAGGGCCGCCAGGTTGAAGTTTGCTGCATGCCGGATCAAGACCTTAAGATCAGGACCGGCGTTTCCATCCACAATGAATTGAGGGATTCATGATACGAGTACTGATCGCCGACGATCACGCGATTATGCGTGAAGGGTTAAAACAATTGTTCGCCCTTGGCAAAGAGGTGGCGGTAGCGGGAGAGGCCGTCAACGGCGGGCAAGTGCTGGACGCCTTGCATGCCGGCGGTATAGACCTGGTGTTGCTCGACATGACCATGCCGGGCGTCAGCGGCGTCAATCTTATCCAGCGCATCCGCGCCCATGAATCCTATCCGCCGATCCTGGTGCTCAGCATGCACAATGAGTTGCCGATTGCACGACGCGCCCTGTCCGCCGGCGCCTCGGGTTATCTGACCAAGGATAACAAACCGGAAACACTGATGAACGCGATCCGCAAAGTGGTTTCGGGAGGACGTTTCATCGACCCGGAACTGGCAGAGCAGATGGTGTTCGAATCCAGCAGTTCCGATCAGCGTCCGCCGCATGAACTTCTGTCGGATCGGGAGTTCCACATCCTGCGGCTGCTGGTGCGTGGCAAAAGCGTCAATCAGGTAGCCGAAGAGCTGGCTATCAGTAACAAGACCGTCAGCACCCACAAGGCGCGGTTGATGCAAAAAATGAACTTCCAGAATAATGCCGAGCTGGTGCGCTATGCGATTACCTACAATCTGATCGAATAATTGACTGAGTAATATTGCTAGTGAGACCGCGAATGAGATCGCGAATGAGATCAATCGCCGCCCTCATTGATTCAGCGCCTCATCGGCGATGGGAATCGACACTTTGATTGTGGTGCCGACACCAGGCACGCTGAAGATGGCGACCTCGCCCCCCAGCATGGAGGTACGTTCGCGAATGCCGATCAAGCCCAGCGATTTCTTTTTGCGCAGAGCGGTGTCGAATCCCACGCCGTTATCGCGCACCTGCAGCACGTAATGCTTGTCGATTTTCTCCAGGCTGATTTTCACCTGGCTAGCTTGCGCGTGGCGGCTGATATTGGTGAGCGATTCCTGGGCGATGCGGAAAATGGTGGTCGCCCGTTGATCATCCAGGACAATATTTTCTTCACACACGTCGAGGCTGCATGGAACGCCGGTGTGCCCTGTAAACTCCTCGGTCAGCCATTCCAGCGCTGACACTACCCCCATGTCAAGCGCCGACGGTCGCAGCGACGAGACGACATTGCGCACCACTTTGATGGTGGCGTCCACCAGCGTTACCATGCCTTCGATTTTTCCTTGCAGCGATGGATTTTTTTCGCCAAACTCAAGCCCCACCACCGACACCCCCATGCGCAACGCCGACAGGTGCTGTCCCAATTCGTCGTGGATTTCGCGCGTCAAATGCTTGCGCTCTTCTTCGCGCGAAGCTTCCAGTTCATAGGCGCGTTCACGTGCCTGCCGTTCCTTGTGACGCTGACGAGCGAGCAGCCAGCGGACGCGGTAGCGGTGCATACAAAACAGCAGCAGCATCAGCAGCAAGCCGCACACAGCATAGGAAGTCCTGGTTGCCCACCATGGCGGCAGAATCACAACCTCGACTTCCACCGTCGGCGAATAAGCCTGCATGGCGGGATTGTCGGCGGCGACCTGGAAGCGATAATGACCGGCAGGTAAAGCCGCATAGCGCACTTCCGGCACGGTGGTTTTCGACCAGTCCGGCTCCAGGCCTTGCATCCGGTAACGATAATTGAGGGTTTCGCGACTCTGGTATGACAGCGCGGCCAGTTTGAAATTCAGCGGACTCGAGGCCCATGGCAGGCGCACAGCTTGATCCGGGGAAAGGATTTTGCCGTCGCGCGCGATGCTTTCCACCAGCACATTCAGCTGCAACGGCGCGAACAGTGCATCGGGCCGCAAGATATGGGAGGCGCCGTTGCTGGTTGCCACCCACATCGAACCGTCGCCATCCTCATAGAAGGCGTTCACGTTGGTATCATTCCAGACCAGGCCACTGTCCTGATTGAAAAACCGCCACTGCCTGCGATTCCATACGCCGATTCCCGCACCCGTCGCCACCCATAACCAGCCACGACTATCTTCAAACAGCGCTACCACCGATTGATCCTGCATCAACGCCGGTGTGACGTCGCTGCCCGCCAGCGTCTCGCCCTGTTCGGCGGCGTGCCAGATCCCCCCGAGCTCGCCACCCAGCCACAGTGTCCCATCATGGGCGCAGATCAAGATGCTAGATTGAAAAACCTGTGCTGCCGGCTTGAATCGCGACTTGCGCCAACGTGCGCCGTCAAAACGCAACAACCCTTTATCTGTGAGAAACCACAGCACTCCCGCCGGGCTTTGGCATCCGTGGTATACATTGACGTTCTCAATCGACGGGAATTCCGTGACCTTGACCGGAACCGGATTGGATTCGGGATGCCGGATGCGGTAAATGCCCTGCTCAGTGGCGATCCAGAGTTGCCCTGATAAATCGAAAAACAAGACGCGGATGCGTGGCAGTTTTGCGACCATGACGTCCGCTCCCGGGCCGCGGCCACTGTCACGGTGTACCAGGAAGCCCGACAGTGAGCCTGCCCAGATATTGCCTTTGGCGTCTTCTGCCATATTGCCCCACTGGTAGGAGCTGCCGCCGTAGGTTGCCGGCGCAACGGAAAAGTATCCGGCTTTCTGCAATATCGCGGAACCGGAACGGGTGCCGACATGCAGCAGTTTTTCCTGGTCGCGCATGAAGGACAGCACAACGCTGCTGGGCAAGCCTTGCCTGGGTGTCCAGTTCTCCCAATTCGGATAACCTATCCAATGAATCAGGCCATGTCCCAGCGAGCCCAGCCAGACGCCGCCATCGCGGTCAACCAGGGCAGAGTTAATGCCGCCGCCGACGGTCAGTCCGTTGGCCTCGCCAAACGATTCCCAGCGCTTGCCATTCCATCGGATGACGCCTTGATCGTTTCTGCTGAATACCCGGCCGCCGGCATCCGTCATCAGGAAAGGAATCGCGTTTGCCTTTTTCTGCTCCGCCTGCTGGGGGGAGCGATCCTGGAACACATGGCCACCCGCCGGCAATACAAATATGTGGCGCTCGCTGCGCACCCAGAGTGTCTGTTGCCGGTCATGCATAATCGCGCGCCAGCTTTCAGCGGGCAAACCGCTCTCCTTCCCCAGCACCTCCAGTTTCCCTTGATGGTAATGGCACAACGCCCGCTCGCACCCCATCCACAGCTCTCCCTGCGGGCCGACATGAATGCTGAAAAGTGTGCGCATTTCGGGATGATGCGCCAGTTGCGCCGCGTCGAAAAATTCCTGCGCCTGCCAGGTTTGCCCGTGATCCGCCGTTTTCACCAGCCACAACCGATCCTGGTTTACCACCAGCAGGCGATCCGGCCCAAGGGTCGCGAAATTCTGTCTCTCATACAGGCTGAACTTGGTATTTTGAAATTGCATCGGCACCATGCGCTGCTCCTGCCAGCGGTACAAGCCTTCGCTGGTGCCAGCCCACAATCGACCACCGCCATCGACATGCAGTGCCGTTATGTGCGGACTGAGGCTGGGGCCGGAGTTGGGGCCGGAGTTGGGACCCGAAGCACCGTGACTCAACTCAAAGCGCTGAAAGCGCGCGCCGTCGTAACGGAACAGGCCGTTTTGAGTGCCGATCCAGAGATAACCTCCTGGCTCTTGCGCCAGCGCCGAGACGGCCAGATTCCCCAGGCCATCGCTCTGGTTGTAGTAACGCAACGGCAATTGCTGGCAAAGTACCTGCAGCGGCGTGCAAATCAGCCACAATAGCAAGATCAATCGGCAACGCTGGCGCAAAGTTATCAACATTCCTGATTCTAGCGCCCTATTCATGATGGGGTGAACCAGGCTTTTCAGCTTGAGCAGCTAGCGTTTCCTCATGCCAGGCTCTCCGGGGAACGGTCCTCATGCTTTAAAAAACTCTTCAATTCTGCAATCGATAGATCACAGGTTTCATGAATAGTGATCAACAGGGATGCGCCGACCGAGAGCCGGCCATGGCGAATTTTGCTGATAACCGGCGGCCTTACTTTAAGGCAGCGTGAAAGTGCTGCGTCGTTTTTGAGCCCAAGTTTGGCTCTTACCGCATCCAGCAATTTGTTGGCGTTTTTTATGTATTCGTCAGTGTTGTCTTTAAGTTTCATTTGCCGCTTTCAAGAGTCAATATTTGGATATTTCCAAATAGAAATTCTAATCAATACGGAAGACTGCAGTCATCGGGAAATCGCGATCTTTATGTAAGCAAGAAAGAAGCCCGTATCAGGAATTCCTTACCGGAGCAATTGTTTACAGGCCCCCAGCCTCACGCCAGCAGCGGTAAAAAAACGGCCCCACGCATGGAGCCGCCAATGATTCAAACTACGGTTTCAGGTGTCAGGGCTCGATCCGGCTGATGCGGGTTGCCCAGTTGGTCAGGGTGACGCGGCTGCCGTTGCAACTGAACAGTGCCGCCGGATCGGTGAATTGCGCCAGCGTGCAGGCATGCGCGATGTATTCGGCGGCTAGCCAGATGTCGTTGCCGTCAACTGCCGCCGCACCATAATCGCCCCACCGGCTGCGCGGCGTCCCGAAGGCGTGATAAGCGCCGAATTCGTCGTCTGGTCCGAGTCCGTTGGCAATGACTTTCACCGTCTCACCTCGATGCCCCCGGTCACGGCTGAAATGAATATAGCCGGCACTTGGATAATGGTCGGCGCCAGCCAAGGTAAAGCCGATCACTCCTTTGCCGTTAGGCAGTGCCGCGATGGCCGGCCGTGTAACGCTGTTGCCGGCGACCGCTACCTGGCCTTGCTTGACTACCGATGCGCTGATCTGACTGGGTGAAACTGAGGGATTCAGCACGTAGTAGGCAATCCCGGTCTGCTCCTGGCCCGCGACATTGACGACCGTATCGAGTGCACCGTATAAACGGTCGCCGGTGAAAAACACCTGTTGCATGCGCGAATCGTTTGGATCGAGCGCTGCCAGGGTTTCCGGGACTGCCGGCTGGACTGCGGTCAGATATGTCCAGCAGCCGACACCGGCAGGCGTTACCAGGCTGCGATCGTTCAAGCAGTCTCTCAGGGGCGCAGTTCCCGGTTTCTGTGGGATTGCCGGCGGCACGCCGTAGCTGTCGACGTTCACCACATTATGTAACAGCGTCAGTGCGGGTACGGCGTCGTTGAGGGACTTGGTATTGCCAAGCGCCCACACGCGAAGCCGATTGTCATTACCGGAATTGGAAAACACAGCGACCGAGCTCAACAGATATTCGGTGCCGCGGTTGCTGCGCTCAAAATCGCCGGCGGGGGATACTGCCGGCCACACCGTGAATCCCGGATTACCTTCGAGCAGATAATCGGCAGTGTCCAGTTGCACCACTTGTATCGAGGCGCTGCCGCTGATCAGCGCCTTTTTGGATATGGCATATATTTGCGCACTGTTGAAGCCGCCGGAAAACGGGAATTCGTTGGTGGTCAGATAGATGCCGTGGGCGTCGGCGCCGATGTGCGGATAGTCGCCCAGGCATGGGCAGTTTGCATGTTGTGGCGAGCCCTGTGTGCCGTCATCCTGCACCGCAATCTTGTACACCGTCCAGCTCCCGAGCGGATCGGCTGACGAGCTGACCGCAAGGTCGAGATGATTGGCGCCGGTTTGCGCGCCCGTGGCAGGATCGGTATCCAATGTCAGCACCAGGTGAAACCAGCGCCTTACGTCGGGATCGAAATAACAGGCCGGGTCGGTAATCGAAGGGCCGAAAACGCGCGGACTGACCTGGCGGTTAATCGCTGGCGCATAGCCATAAAATGCATTCAGCGCAATATCGCCGCTCAATGCAGCGCCTTTGCGGTTATACACCTTCATGACATCATTCAGGGATTCCATGACATAACCGTTTCCGGCACAGAGTCCCTGGTCCGGCGGCTCTATGGAAAACTGGTTGCCGTTGCTTGCAAGCCGCTGGTTGCGTGAATTTTCACCGTCAAAACTGACTTGCACCCGGCGGTCGGGTACATCTTTGTCGACTGCTTCGGTCCACTCCCCTTTGCCCTGTGCCTTCGCAATACTGCGGTTTATCTTGAACTTCGCTACACGCGCCAGCACGTTGGCGGTGCTTTGGGTTGCGCTTTTACCAGCGCCGCCTGCGGTACCCGCGGCAGTAGGACCATCGGCAAGATTGGGCGCATTCGAAAATACTGGCGATGTTTCGGGCGATGACAAACCATCGACGCCGACGCTGGTGGCTGGAATCTTGACTGTGCCGCTGCTGGGTATTTGCCTGGTGATGGTGGCGCCTAAGGCCGAACTGAGGGTGAAACAGGTGAAGCTGAGAATTAAGGCTAATCTATTCAAGTTCCGATTCATCTTCTTCTCCAAAAACTAGCATTTTTGAGCCCTTTTCAGGGGAAAGAAAAAACCTTGCTTTGCAAACAGCAATGTTTCAGCCAGAAGATGGTTTCTCTACCAAATTCTCATGGCCGCACTTTGCTGTGTTAAATCAAAATCCGCGTGGCCTGGGGAGGACCGGCGTTGAGTTGTAACGGGCAATATTTGCCGTGCGGAAATTATATATATTTTTCTTTGCGACGCAGCATATATTTGTGGCATGTTAAAAAATTAAGAATGGATTTGTCGAAGTGCGCAATGACCCGACATTTCCATAACCCGCAATCCCGCAAATCTTTGATCGAAGTCAACGTCTTCTCCTTTTAAATCGCCTAAGATCGATCGGCGTTTTATCTCTACATCAAAGGTTTTTTACATGCCACATCTCCACTTGCCAGAGCCGGTGCTGCCGTCGGCAGCGATGCCGCATCGCAAAGTCATCCGTTCCTGGCTGCTGCCGATCGCGCAGCGCAGCACCAGCCGCGCGCTGGCCTTGATTTTGCTCGATCTGATTTTGTTTGGGCTGGCAATCGTCGCTACCGTCTGGCTGCAGCATGCAGCGGCAAAACTGTTCTTCGGCGCGGTCGCCGGCTTTATCATCGGCCGCCTGTTCATTCTCGGCCACGACGCCTGCCACCAAAGTTTCACGCCGCACCGGCGCCTCAATCGCTGGCTCGGCCGCCTGGTGTTCCTGCCTTCGCTGACGCCTTACAGCCTGTGGGATGTCGGCCATAACGTGGTGCATCACGGCTATACCAATCTGAAGGGTTTCGATTTTGTCTGGCACCCGCTGTCGCTGGAGGAATTCCAGGCGCTGCCACGCTGGCGCCAATGGCTGGAACGCATCTATCGCAGCGGCTGGGGGCCGTGGTTGTACTACCTGGTTGAAATGTGGTGGCAACGCATGTATTTCCCGAGCCGGCGCCAAATGCCGACGCGGCGGCCGGTGTTTATCTGGGACGGGATCCTGGTTTCGGTGGCGGCAATCGTCTGGATCGGATCTCTGGCGGCGGCCGCGCTGGCGACCGGCCAAGCGATCTGGCTGACGCTGGCAGCCGGTTTTGTGCTGCCGTTCCTGTTCTGGAATGCGATGATCGGCTTTGTGGTCTACGTCCATCACACCCATACCGGGATCGCCTGGTACGACCAGAAAACCGTGTGGGCGGCGGCACAGCCGTTCGTTTCCACTACCGTGCACCTGACATTCCGCTATCGCATCGGTGCGCTCTTGCATCACATCATGGAACACACCGCGCATCACGTCGACATGAGTATTCCACTGTATCGCCTGCAAGAGGCGCAGCAGATTCTGGAAACCATGCTGCCGTTGCGCATCGTGATCCAGAAATTCTCCTGGCGCTGGTATTTCGATACGGCGCGCCGTTGCAAACTGTATGATTTCCGGCGCCGTTGCTGGACCGATTTCTCCGGCATGCCGACCAGCGAGGCCGTGATCGTCGCTTGAGACAAGCTGCTTATACAAGCTGCTTATCGTTGGCTTCGCGCGATTCGGCGCTGCATGGCGGTAAGGTAAAATAGCGGGTCGCGGTTTTGCTACGCCGCGCCCACTATCGGACCACGCCATGAATCAACCCACACTTCGTGCAGCGCCGCTGCTGGATCTCACCGCCCTGCGCAGCAGCTGCTCGTCTTGCAGCATGCACCAGCTGTGCCTGCCGATGGGGCTGGATGAGCCAGACATGCAGCGGCTCGACGGCATCATCGGCCGCCGCCGCGTGCCGCGCGACGGCATCCTGTATCGGATCGGCGATAAATTCACTTCTCTCTACGCGGTACGGGTCGGGCAATTCAAGACTTACCAGGCCAATCCCGACGGCGCGCAACAGATCACCGGTTTTCAAATGAGCGGCGAATTGCTGGGCATGGATGCCATCAGCAGCGATACCCATCAATGCGATGCGGTGGCGCTGGAAGATAGTGAAGTGTGCGAAATCCCGTTCGCCCGGCTGGAAGAATTATTTGGCGACATTCCTGCCCTGCTGCGCCATTTCCACCGCATCATGAGCAAGGAAATCACGCGCGAACAAAGTGTGATCCTGTTGCTGGGCAATATGCGCGCAGAACAGCGGTTTGCGGCTTTCCTGGTGAACCTGTCGTCGCGCTACGCAGCGCGCGGTTATTCGCCGACCAATTTTCAGTTGCGCATGACGCGCGAAGACATCGGCAACTATCTCGGCCTGACCATCGAAAGCATCAGCCGCCTGCTGTCGAAGCTAAAGAAGGATGGTTTACTTGCCGTCAGCAACCGCGATCTGGAATTGCTGGATTTGCCAGCCTTGAAAGCGCTGGCGGCCGGCAGCGAAGTCTGCGGCTGACTAACTACAAACGCTGCAGCCGAAAATCCACAGACTCGGGCCGTCCCGGCAAATTGAGTTTCGCTTGTGCCGGTGGCGCTTGACTGACGACCTTGCCGCGGCGGATGACAAAGCACCGGGCGGCGCGCAGGCGGATCGCCTCGATCGTGCTGCTGGCGTCGAGTATCACCAGATCGGCGTGACATCCTGGCGTCAGTCCGTAATCCTGCAGGCCAAGAATTCGCGCCGGCGTTTCAGTGACCGCCAGGAAACAAGCATGCATCGCAGCCTGGCCGGTCATCTGCGCCACATGCATACCCATATGCGCCACTTCCAGCATATCTCCAGAGCCAAGGCTGTACCAGGGATCCATCACGCAATCGTGGCCGAACGCGACCTCGATTCCGGCGGCCAGCAATTCCGGCACACGCGTCATGCCGCGGCGCTTCGGATAGGTGTCATGCCGGCCTTGCAGCGTGATGTTGATCAGCGGATTGGCAATCGCGGCGACGCCTGCCTCGCGCATCAGCGGCAGCAGTTTACTGACGTAGTAGTTATCCATCGAATGCATGGAAGTCAGATGAGATCCGGTCACCCGGCCCTGCATTCCCAGGCGCTGCGCGTGATAAGCCAGGGTTTCAATATGGCGCGATAGCGGATCGTCCGATTCATCGCAGTGCATGTCCACGCGCAGGCCTTTCTCAGCAGCGAATTCGCACAGCAGGCGGATAGACTCGGCGCCGTCGGCCATGGTGCGCTCGAAATGCGGTATCCCGCCGACGACGTCGACACCGAGAGCGATCGCGCGCTTCAGGTTGGAAAATGCGGTCTGACTGCGTAGCAAGCCATCTTGTGGAAACGCCACCAATTGCAGATCCAGATAAGGCGCCACCCGTTCTTTAACGTGCAACAGCGCCTCCACCGCGAGCAAGCGATCGTCGCACACATCGACATGCGAGCGGATCGCCAGCAAGCCGCGCGCCACCGCCCAGTCGCAATATTGCATGGCGCGCTCAACCAGGGCGTCCTGCGTCAGCTGCGGTTTCAACTCGCCCCACAAGGCGATGCCTTCCAGCAGCGTGCCTGAACTATTCACACGTGGCAGCCCATAGCTCAAGGTCGCGTCCATATGGAAGTGGGCGTCAACAAACGGCGGAGTGACCAGGTCTCCGGCGGCATCGATCTCTTGCTTGCCATGCATGGGGAGTGAACGGCCGAGCGCAGCGATGCGCCCGGATTCAATCGCTATATCGATTCCCTGGCTGCCATCCGGCAGGCTGGCGTTGCGAATGACGAGGTCCATCTGCGTTCTCCTTTACTCAACCTTCAGCGTTCAGCCCTCAGATCGATAGCACGCTGCTGCGGCCAGATCCAATTGCCGTGCAAGCGCCAGTTACCCTGTCTATCCTCGATCAGCACCTGCCAGCGCGCTGCATCCAGCAACGGCAAAGCCGCCGAAAAATTCCCCTGGCGGTCGGCTTGCAGATTCAGCAGGATATCCTTAGCCGGCAAGGTTGAATGGATCAGCCGCAATTGCAGCGTGCCTCTGCCAAGGGCCGCTGCGCCCTCTTCTGTCGATGTTGCCGGCGTTTCCGATTGCTGCAGATTGTGCAAAACGCCGCTCAACACACCTTGCGCCGCATTGTAGCGCAAGTTGCAGCTGATCCCCAGCCGCGCCGCCTCACGGTCGCGCCGCAAATCCTGGTTGATCGCCTTGCCGGCTTTGTAATAGTCGTCGACTACCAGCGCATCCTGGTAACTAAACGCCAGCCAGGCGGTAAACAGACCCGCCAGCACCACCGCCATCGGCCCCAGCATCAACAACCACGGCCAGCGTTGCGCGTACCACGGCGTTAGCGTCTTTGGCGTTGCGGCATGGATCGGACCTGTCTGCTTCAGCGTTTTCATAGCTGTTCCTGGATATTTTTGATTATTGAGAGTTTCATGAAACATGAGAATGCCCTTGCCCGGTTGCGCTTAACAAATGCAGCTAACTGGGGTCAGAGTGAACTTTCTGCGCGCTTTTTGCAGAAACTTCACTCTGACCCCACTTAGCGGACCACGGAGTACCTGCCTCATCGGTAAAAAAGAACAAAACCCAAAACCACCTAGCACGCTCTTTCTTTCTCCGAATCCGTCATGTGGGGTCAGAGTCAAGTTTCGCGATAAAGCACTGCGAAAGTTGACTCTGACCCCAGATGGCTATTGCCGTGGCCGCGTTTGCGGGAATGACGCGCAACGGGACTTATTCGAGGCCGCCTTAAGGGACATTTCTGGCGCCAGCCAACTGCTCTGCGATGCGTTCGCGCAGCACACGCTTGTTGACCTTGCCGACGCCGGTTTTAGGAAAACGATCGATGAACTCGATACGGTCCGGGATCTTGTATTGGGCGATACCGCGTTCGCGCAGGAAATTGTTCAGCTCCATTGCTCTTGGCACTACACCACGCGGTATCACGAAGGCGCAGCTGCGTTCGCCCAGATAGGCGTCCGGCATGGAAACCAGCGCCACGTCATGGACATTCGGATGCGCCAGCAAATGGTTTTCGACTTCATCGGCAGCCACCTTGTCGCCGCCGCGATTGATCTGATCCTTGGCTCGGCCCTCAACCACCAGATGGCCGGACGGCAGTTGCGATACCAGGTCGCCGGTGCGATAAAAACCATCGGCGGTGAAGGCGCGGGCGTTGTGTTCTTCGGCCTTGTAGTAACCGCGTATGGTGTACGGGCCGCGTGTCAGCAAGTGGCCGACCTCGCCAGGAATCACGTCACGATCTTCATCGTCCACCACGCGCACCTCGTCGGCGGCGGAAATGGCGCGGCCCTGCGTGCCAACCACCAGCTGCTGCGGATCGTCGTGACGGGTGTAGTTGACCAATCCCTCGGCCATGCCGAATACCTGCTGCAAAGCGCAACCCAGCACCGGCCGCACTCGTTGCGCCACTTCGGCGGTGAATTTCGCGCCGCCTACCTGCAGCAATTGCAGGCTGCTCAGGTCGTGACCGCCGCTGGCACGCTCATTGGCGCGCTCATTGGTTCGATTACTGACGGCGTCCAGCCACACCATCGCCAGCGGCGGCACCAGTGCCGTCAAGGTGACGCGCTCGGTTTCGATCAGCGGGAAGGCGTCGTCCGGGCTGGCACGCCGCGTCATGACCACACAGCCGCCGGCATACAGCACGCCGAAGCTGCCGGGCGAACTCAAGGTGAAATTGTGCGCGACCGGCAAAGCGCACAGGTAGATGCTGTCCGCTGTCAGGTCGCAGATTTCTGCACTGGCGCGGACGCTGTACAGGTAATCGTCCGGGGTGCGCGGAATCAACTTGGGCAAGCCGGTGCTGCCGCCTGAAAGCTGCAGGAAGGCGACGTCGTCCGGACGCGGCTCGGCGAAGCTTTGCGGCTGATCATACAAACTATCCAGCGCGCAAAATTCCTCTGCTTGTCCGACTACGATGACGTGTTTCAGACTGGGCTGCCCGGCACGGACCTGGCGCGCCAGCTGGCGATAGTCGAAACCGCCGTCGAGATCGGCGATCACGTAAGCCGCAGCTTCGGTATGGGCGCAGAAATAACTGACTTCGGCGCGCCGGTGCGCCGGCAGCGCGAACACCGGTATTGCACCCAGGCGGAACAAGGCAAAACACACTGAGAAAAATTCGGCGATGTTGGGCAGTTGCACCACCACCCGATCGCGCGGGCGGATGCCGATTCGGGCAAAACCCGCGGCCAACCGGTCGCTGCGCTGGTCCAGCTCGGCATAAGTCCAGCGCCGGGCGCCGCATACCAACGCTAGCCGTGCCGGATATTGCTGTGCCCGCGCCCGCAGCATGGCGCCGAAAGTCTCGCCAGTCCAATAGCCGGCTGCGCGGTATGCTGCGGCGGCCTGCTGCGGCCAGGGCGTAAATCCGGGCAGGTAGCCTGGCTGATCGGTGCGACTGATTTTATCCTTCGCTTTATCCTTCGTTTTATTCTTCATGCCGCCGCCTCAGCCTGGTCTTCCAACATCAGTTCCAGATTCATCGCCGCCAGCATGGTGCGCAGCTTGCCCGAGGTTTCCAGCAATTCCAATTGCGGCTCGGAACCGGCCACGACGCCGGCGCCGGCGTACAGCGTCGCACTGTGAGCGCCGACTTCGGCGCAGCGCAGCGTTACCGCCCACTCGCCATCGCCGTGGCTATCGCACCAGCCAACCAGGCCGGCGAAGTAACGGCGATCGAAGCCTTCCACATCGGCGATGAATTTGCGGGCTGCTGCGGTCGGATGGCCGCATACCGCCGGCGTCGGGTGCAGCGCCAATGCAACTTCCAGCGAGGTGGTGGCGAGATCGGCCAGCTCGCCGCGGATTTCCGTGCCCAGATGCCACATGGTCGGCGTCGCCAGCAAACTGGGGGCGCTCGGCACGCGCAAGGTTTTACAGTAGGGGCGCAAGGCGGCGGTAACCGCATCCACCACCAAGGCGTGCTCATGCAAATCCTTGGCGGAGCACAGCAAAGCATCTGCGCGACGGCGGTCTTCCACCGCATCGGCGCTGCGTGGAATCGATCCCGCCAGCGGATGGGAAACCAGTTCCTTGCCGTAGCGCGCCAGCAGCAGCTCGGGGCTGGCGCCAATCAGGGTGCGCCGTTCAGATACCGCAGCAAGGCCGCTATCGGTAAGATCGATAGCAAACGTATAGCCGTGCAAATTGCGCGCCGCCAGGCGATGCAGCAAGGCCGGAACTTCGATCTGCGCGGCCAGGGTAAGCGAACGCGAGAGCACTGTTTTTTCGAATTCACCATTGCGGATCTGCGCCAGCGCACTGCGCACATTGCTGCGATATGCCTCCGGTGCAGGTTGTTGCATCAATGGCGCTGCCGACAAGCTCGCCTCGGCCGGTTTTGCGGCCGAATTCAGAGCCGCCACTGCGCTATCCACGCCGGTGCCGCTGATCAGTTGTCGCGGCATGAACAGGTGAGCCGGCGCCGAACTGGCGTCCATCCGGAATGGCAGCGCCCCTATCAGCACCGGCGCCGGCTGTCCTTCCAGTTCTGCATTCTTAAGATATTGCGCCGCCATGACGGCTAGCTGACTAGGGTCGCACGGTGGCAATACGGCTTTGATCCCCCGGGCTAGCAGGCTGCGCCTGGGTGAGGCGAAAAAGGTCGCGCCAGTTTGATATTGCTGAAGCAAATCTGTAGCGCTGACTTGCTTCAAAAATGCATGACGGAGTCTGTCGTTCACGGTGTTGGTCCTCGCAAAAATTCGGATAAGAATCGTGTGGTGGCGTGGCATTCCGCTAGCCGAATGAATGCTCCCTCAGCCGGACATCAAGGCGGATCGGGCCGATGCCAAGCCAGTCCAAGAAGTTGCTGCAGATGGACATGGAGTGATTTATTGTAAATGCAAATGAGAATGATTAGCAATTGATTTATGTATGGAATGCAATTAATATCCATTCCAGCCATGAATTTCTCGCCGCTCTCGCCTCACCAAACGCCCGCATTCAAGGGCTGTTGAACACCCCTCTATCTACCTACCGAGACTCACCGAGCACGCCCATGAAAAGAGATCAACTTGTCGTCGATGAAGAAAATTTTTTAAACCTTGCCGGTATCGCCCCCATGCCCTCGCCGGCCGAACTGAGGGCGCAGTTGCCGCTTAGCGCAACCGCCGCAGCAACCGTAGCCAACGGCCGCTCTGTAGTCAGGAATATTCTGGAACGGCGCGATCCGCGCCTGCTGGTGGTGGTCGGCCCCTGCTCGATCCACGATCCCGAAGCCGGCCTCGAATATGCCCGCCGCCTGCAACAACTGGCCGCCGAACTGGCCGACACGCTCTACATCGTGATGCGCGTGTATTTCGAAAAACCGCGCACCAGCGTCGGCTGGAAAGGTTTGATCAACGATCCCGGCATGGACCAGTCGTTCCGCATCGCCGATGGCATGCACCAGGCGCGCCGCTTCCTGCTGAAAGTCAACCAGCTCGGCTTGCCAGCCGCGGCCGAAGCGCTGGATCCGGTCTCACCGCATTACCTGGGCGAACTGATCAGCTGGGTCGCTATCGGCGCCCGCACCACTGAATCGCAAACCCACCGCGAGATGTCGTCCGGCTTGCCGATGCCGGTCGGTTTCAAGAACGGTACCGATGGCAGCGTCGAAACCGCGCTCAACGCCATCTTGTCGACCTCGCGCCCGCATGCCTTCCTCGGCATCGACAACGATGGCCGCGCCGCCATCATCCGCACCCGCGGCAACCCGCACAGCCACTTGGTATTGCGCGGCGGCAGCAACCGGCCCAACTACGATAGCGTCAGCGTCAGCCTGGCCGAGCAGGCGCTGGCCAAGGCGCAGCTGCCTGCCAACATCATCATCGACTGCGCGCACGGCAACTCTTACAAAAAGCACACTCTGCAAGCAGCCGTGATGAGCGACCTGGTGCATCAGATACGCCAAGGCAATCGCAGCATCCTCGGCAGCATGATCGAAAGTTTCCTGGAAGCCGGCAACCAGCCGATACCAGCCGACCTGTCGCAGCTGCGCTACGGCTGCTCGGTGACCGATCCGTGCGCCGACTGGGACACCACTGCCGCCATGTTGCGCGCTGCGGCAGACGGTTTACGCCATGTGCTGCCCGGCCGCATCGCCGGCGCCTCATCTACCGCACCTCATCTAACTTAAGGAAGCAATGAAACAGCTGTCCCCGACTCAGGCAATCATCATCGTTGCCGCCATCCAGTTCGTCTACATCCTCGATTTCATCATGCTGCTGCCGCTGGGGCCAGACCTGGCGCAAGCGCTAGCTTTCCCTAGCGACAAACTAGGCTGGCTGTCGGCTGCCTACACTGCGGCAGCGGTGGTCTCCGGCCTGCTTGCTGTGCGCCTGCTGGATAGCTTCGACCGCAGATCGGTACTGCTGCTGGCGTTCGGTGCAGTCGGCTTGTGCACGCTGGCGGCGACCTGCGCCAGCAGCCTGTGGACGCTGATGCTGGCGCGCGGCCTGACCGGACTCTGCGGCGGCCCCGCGATAGCGCTCGGGATGGCGATCATCATCGACAGCACACCGCCAGAACGGCGCGGGCGCGCCATCGGCAAGGTCATGCTGGGGTTTTCGATGGCGGTGATTGTCGGTGTGCCGCTGGCGCTTGAGCTGGCGCGCTGCGGTGGCTGGCGCATGCCGTTTTATGCGGTGGCCGGCCTCGCAGCCACGGTCTGGCTGCTGGCGGCATGGCGCTTGCCCAAGCTGCGCCAGCATCTCGATCAGCCGCGCAAGCAGCCGGTCAGCGCCCGCAGCCTGCTGGCCCAGCCTGCGGTACGCGCCGCTTGCCTGGTGCAGGCGCTCAGCCAATTCTCGGCTTTCCTGGTGATACCCCAATTCTCCGCCTACCTGTTGCTGAATCTCGGCTTCCCGCGTGAACGGCTGGGCATGCTGTATTTTGCTGGCGGCGTGACTGCGATGGTGACGGTGCAATTGCTCGGGCGGCTGGCCGATCGCGCCGGCCCGCTTCCTGCGGCAGCGATCGCATCGCTGGCCTTCTGCACCGGCCTCGCGCCATTTTTCGGCATAAGCACGCTACCGCTGCTACTGTTTTTTATCTTGTTCATGGCAGGCAACGCCGGCCGCAACGTCACCCTGGCGGCGCTTACCAGCCAAGTGCCTGGGCCGCACGAACGCGCTGGCTTTATGTCTTTGCAAAACATCGTGCAAGACCTGGCAATCACCGTCGCGGCGTTGACATCCAGCCTGATGCTGGGCGAAACCGCAGACGGCCGCTTGACTGGAATGAACATGATCGCGCTGCTATCGGCGGCGATGGCAATCGCCGTGTTATGCGCTTTACCGCGTTTGCATAAGCCGCTGGCACAGCTGGCGCCAAAATAAAACACCTGAACGCTCACCGGCCATACCAATAACGCCGGTGCTGATTCCTGTAAGTGTCGGTGCTAACGCTGTTACCAGGTTCATCGCCGAATTTCAACAGAATCGCACCGTCGCTGTCGTTACGAAAATTCTCTACGCCCAGAGCTTGATAACGCTCCAGCACCTGCTGCTTAGGATGACGGAAGCGATTGCGATAACCAACCTGGAACAGAGCAATTTGCGGCTCGACCTCTGCCAGGAACGCGGCAGTGGATGAAGTGCCGCTGCCATGATGCGGCGCTAACAGTACAGTTGCCTTCAATTGCCCGGAATGGCTGGCGATCAACTGTCTTTCCTGCGCCGCCTCGATATCCCCCGGCAGCAGAATTACGTGCTGTCCGTGCGTGATCTTGAGAGTGCAGCTGACTGTATTCGCTTTGGATTTTCCTGTTGCTGACGGCGCCGGATAATACGCAATATCCGGATATAGCATTTCAAATTTCATCGTGCCCCATTGCCAGGCCTGACCGTCGTGGCAACGCCGGTGATCGGTTGCTGCCCTGGCAATCGGATGATCCAGCGCTAGGGACGAATATACGGTGTCCACCTTGACGCTGTCCATGATAGCCAGCGCGCCGCCGGAATGATCGTTATCGGCGTGCGACACCACCATCGCATCTAATGCAACGATGCCGCGCGCTCGCAGATAAGGAATGATGACGCGGCTGCCGGCGTCCGTTGTCGGCGAATAATATGGCCCGCTGTCGTACAGCAGACGGTGATCGGCGGTCTCGATCAACACGGCCATCCCTTGACCGACATCCAGCGCCGTCACCCACATTTCACCGGCGCCGGGGCGGCTGCCGCCGTCCAGCAGCAAAGGCAGCCAGCCGGCCAGCGCCAGCCAGCGCAACGGCCATCCGCGCGGCGCCAGCAACCATAGGGTGGCCAGCAGTGCCAGTGCAAAAGTCCATGCTTGCGGTGTCGCCGCCTGCCACACCGCAAACGGCAAAGCGCTGAGCCAGTTCAGAAAATTCGCCAGCTGCTCCATCAACGCATGCGCGCCGCGCCACAGCCACGTCGAGAGCGGCGCCGGCAAAGCGCTGGCGATCAGCGTCAACGGCGTTACCACCAGGCCGATCAAGGGAATCGCCAGGGCGTTGGCAAGCGGGCCTATCAATGAAATCCGGCCAAATAGCAAGGCCGTCAGCGGCAGCAACCCGATGGTCACCGCGTATTGGGTAGCGCCGGCAGCTTTTAAACCTCTGCGCCAGCGCGCTAACAAAGTTTTCCCTTCGACCGCCATGCTTAGGCTGCGGCCGACATTGGTGTAAAGGATTACGCCGACGGCGCAGAAGGACAGCCAGAATCCCGGCCACAACAAGGCCCAGGGATCGATCAACAGAACCAGCGTCAGCGCTGCGCACAACACATGCGAAACACTGGCGATGCGTCCGCTCCACAAGGCCAGCGCGACGACCAGCAGCATATATAAGGTGCGCTGTGCCGGTATGCCGAATCCTGCCAGCGCGACGTAGCACAGCGCCGCCAGCGCACCACTCAAAGCAGCTGCTTTTTGCGTCGGCAGCAGCAAGGGCAAGGCCGCCCTGGTGAAAAAAGAACGACGCCACAACGCCGCCATGATGGCCGCGAACATGCCGGCAATCATGGTGATATGCAGGCCTGAAATAGCCACCAGGTGGCTGATGCCGGTGCGGTTGAATACTTCCCAGTCGGATTGATCGATGGCGTGCTGGTCGCCCACCGCCAGCGCCACCAGCACACCGGCATACCGATGCTCGGGCAAGGCTTGCAAGATCCGCTGGCGCAAGCGGCTGCGCAACACCTCGATCAGATTGCCGGGACTAAAGACAAACGCCTGCAGCTGCTGGTTCTTCAGACTCAGTTTCTGATCAGGACGCACATAACCGGTGGCGCGCAGATTACGCTCCAGCAACCATGCTTCGTAATCGAAGCCTTATTCCTCCACGTATATTTAGTTATATTTACTAAACCCGGTTATGGACCAAGAATAAGACCAAAATTTATTCAACCACATTAAATTTGATATATGTTCTATCTAGCGTAATGAGACGGTCACCCTCCACCCTGCAAGGTTCTAATCTTGTAGGGTGTTTTCATTTCTGAAGGAGATACGCCTCGTAGATCATCGCGAAGGCGCAGGCAATCGCATTTGATTTGCCAAAATCCACCGGGTCGTCATTTAGTGGGTAGTTGAGAATCCCGGAATGCTTAATCAAATTGATATAGGCCGGTTTCAGGTCGTCGGCGCGATTCAATTCATCCAGAACTTCACCTTCGATTGAATGGATCAATCGCCAGGTAAGTGGATGTTGCTTCGTGCGGTGGCGGGTGACTATCGTGGCGATAATCGGCTCTGCCCGGGCAATTACTACATCAAATTCGCTCATATCCGTAAGGCGCATGGTGTTCTCCAAAATTTGAAATATACTGTATGTATGTACAGTATATATGTTTACCGGTGCTGTGCAAAAGCCGGAATTGGAGAGGGCACTATGGAAGCCGAACACACCGTTTCGATGTATTTTGTTCGTTACCTCGATCCAGTCAGCAAGAAGTGGGTCAAAACACGCTGGCGCATGACCGAAGAAGATGCCGCTAAGCGGTACGAGGGTCAGGAATATGAGGTCATGCGGCTGAGTAAGGTGAATCGCGTTGTCGGATTCGCCCCTTTCCGTATTGGAAATGGGACGAGTCACTTCCACACTGGGACGCCCGGCCGCGATAAGCTTAAATAGATTCGACCATACCGAAAGGAATAGCCATGCGACAAGAAGAATGGCGGTCGGCGACGAAAATCAGAACAAAGACCCCGATCAATGCCAAAACGCGACATTGCCTCACCATGACGTTGGTGAGAGGTGAGTCGGTAATGATCCGTGGCATTCTGCTAAAGCCGCTTGAATACCCGAACGGAAGCCGGTTTGTGTACGGCGAAACCAGGCGAGGATTGGGCTATGTGGCCGGCGAGACGCTTGACCTACATGGTTGCGCGGCGGCAGTAGAGTGGGCCGAGGACCAGTTGGTGACTAGCCAGCAATTGGCTCAATCATGTGAGGATCGCTACGGCCCGCCTTATTGACATCAGTAGACACCTTGTACCACTCGAATGCCTCGGGGCCGAGCGCCATTTGTCGCGCAATCTGTTCCGCTTGCTCCGACGGCAGTGAGTTGTCCATCCACAGCATCGCGTCATCCGGCGCCAGCACCACAGGCCGCCGGTCATGCACATCGACTAGACCACCTTCCGCTGCCGCAGTGACAATTACGAAGCCCGAGCCTATTTGCGGCTCGCGGCCTGGTCGGAAATCGGTAATCGCCGCCATGAACATTGGCTGTCCTGACTTGAGCCTTATGTACCACGGTTGTTTGTGGCCCTTCTCACCTGTCCACTCGTACCACCCCTCGGCAGGGACAATTACACGCCCTGACTTAAACATGCTGCGCCAGGCCGCGCCGGTTGCGGCCTTTTCGAGCCGCGCGTTAATCATCATCGGTAGGTTTCGCTCGACGGCCCATTTGGGGTGATATCCCCAATGCACAGAGTCAATTGCGGGCTTCCCGCCAAGTAGATGCAACACGAACGGATTACGACCTGGCGGCATGTTCCAGTCTGGATTCCAGTCACGGTCGCGGTAGTCAACGTTCGTCCAGCCGACTTCTTTTGCGTATGCTCTGGCTTCTCTGGTTTGGGTGATTCGTCCGCACATGCATCGATCCCTAGCAAGGTAGAGAGGAATTTATTATGTCATTTGCCAGAGAAGTGGCAAGTTGCAATGTGGCATCACATTTATGTTATGTTGGCAGTAATTCAATGACGAGGGAAACGATTGCCTGTCTGAACAGGGCACGGATACTGTTATCCCCGATATCGATTCTCTAAATTTCCAATTCCTCATGGCAAACACGATCTTCTTTTCCTGGCAAGCAGACCACGCATACAAAAGCTGCAAAAACATCGTCGAGGCGGCGCTTCAGCGTGCCTTGGTAATTATTCATCAGAACCTGCCGATAGACGAGGCCGAACGTGAAGAATTCGAGATAGACAAAGACACCAAAGGCGTGCCTGGTATGCCAGAAATTGTCGCAACTATTTTTAAGAAGATCGACGCCTCCGCGATGTTCGTGGCAGATCTTACGTTCGTCGGTACGCGGGCCGACGGTCGACCGACGCCGAACCCGAACGTACTTATCGAGTATGGTTGGGCTCTTAGGGCGCTTGGTCACGGCAGAATGATTGCGGTAATGAACTCGGCTTATGGCGAACCAACGCAGACGTCCATGCCGTTCGACATGAAACACCTGAGGTTCCCAATAACATTCAACTGTCCTGACGGTGCCCCAGCAGAAGTGCGCAAAGTCGAAACTGAAAAGCTAGCGAAGATTCTGGCTGGTGCAATCGAATCAATCTTAGAAAGCGACGATTTCAAAGCTGGTTTGCCCAAGCCGTCTGAACTCGAGCAGTTTATGCCCATGGTACCGAGAGATGGAAAGGCGCGGTTCCGGGACGCGGGTCATAGTCTTGGTGTGCAGGACAACGGGATGAGCAGATTGTTCGGCGGCACACCTGCTGAAGTAAAGCTGCGCGCGGGTGGCGCATTTTGGTTTAGGGTACGAGCGGTTGTCCGCACTATTGATGAGCGCAAAATTCATCAGACTGGCATCTGGCAACTGCCTATGCTTTGACGTTCGTGATGCGAACTCAGTCAACCAAGTCATTTCGAGAAAACGCAACTTCATTCGATTCATCATTTCAATAATTCGGCGATCGTTTATGTAATATTTTTTAAACTAGCATCATCGAGTGCAATGAATTATTGCGCACGAAAATAAAATTCCCCCTGTAGGGGGAAGACAAATAATACATCAACTGTGAAATTACTCCCACTATTGGGGGAATTATTTGAATGATTTGACAGCGATCGCTTTCGGCTTGGTATTACGCCGCTTACGAATAAAAAGGGGGTTGACACAGGAGAAGCTTGGCTTTGAGGCATGCCTGCAGCGAAAGCATATTTCTTCTTTGGAGCTTGGCGAAAAACAACCAACAATTACGAGCGTTTTCAAACTCGCGACGGCATTAAAGATAAGTCCTGGTAAATTTGTTGCATTAGTGGATAACGAACTGGCCAAACATATACAAAACGAATCTGATATCTAGCATTCTTTTGCATTTAGCCCCATCAACTCCCTCTAGCCTATTCCTAGCGGAAAACAAAAACTTTTGAATGGCGCTGTAATGTGGGCCATGGGCAAACTTGGCCCAATTTCACAAAAAATCTGTAATCCCTATGAGCACTTATCATAGGGCGAAAACCATTGTTTTTATGAAAACTTTCAGCCATGTCAAAACCATCTCAACTAACCGGTGGTCAGTCCAGGATCTATCCTGGCCATGAGCATGTTATATGACCTTACGGATAAAAATTGCCTTGTTGACAATATGCAGAAGATCATAAAACATTTATTTATCATATGTCTTCAAATGGCCTTATTTTAAATGCTCATATAATAAAACTGGGCGCATATGCACCAGTTCGGATTGGCGTTGCCGTGGGGACGTTTCAAACGCACGGTCAGTTGCCAGCGCGCACCTGCCTGAATCGGGGTCTTGGCCCGGGTCTGAGCCGAAAGCTGCTGGCCCGTTGTCTGATACCAGCCCAGCGCCAGACGCCCGGGAACGACGGGTGATTCGCCATCCTGATCCAGCACTTTTTCCACTGCAAAAGTAAAACGAACACCGGTCTCGAAATAGGCCGGTAAGCTGTCGACCGTGCCGATCACGGTGATGTCGCGCCCCTCCCACTCCGGCGCTAACTCATGCTGCAAATAATAATGGGCAAACAGTCCAGCCCAGGCAATGCCGAACAAGGCGCCTGCCAGCAGGTTTGCGACAGATTTGAGATGGGGATAAGGGATCTTGTATGAGATCTTGCAAGCGGCTGCAGCGGACAATACCGCCAGCGCCAGCAAACAGCAAAGCAGCCAAACCGCAGGCAATGCCGCCATAGTTTGCAAAAAGACAACACCAAGGGCAAAACCGATGACAGCGCTGCGCATGCTCGCCGCCGCCTGCTTGCGTTACTTAGCCAGCGCCGCCAGACGCGGTAAAGCTGCGCGGGCATTGGCGGCAGTTGCCTGCGCAAGTTCATCTGGCGCAATTCCGCGCAACTCAGCCAGCACGGAGCCGATACGGGGAATTTCCTGCGGCTGGTTGATGTGCGGATGCAGCCAGGAAGGCGACATATCGGGCGCATCGGTCTCCAGCACCAGCGCCGCCAATGGCAATTCAACCGCCAGCCGGCGGATTTGCAGCGCCCGCGTAAACGTCATCGCACCGCCGAAACCGAGCCGGAAGCCCAAGCCGATGAACGCTTGCGCTTGCTGGAAACTGCCGTTGAACGCATGCGCTATGCCGCCCGGCACTTTGATCCGGCGCAAATGCTTGAGCAGGATGTCTTGCGAGCGCCGCACATGCAGCAACACCGGCAAATCGAATTCGCGCGCCAGTTTCAACTGCTCGACGTAAAAATGCTCCTGCTTCTCACGCATGGGGCCGCTGCCCAGGCCGGGGACAAAAAAATCGAGGCCGATTTCGCCGATCGCTACAAAACGCGAATCGGCCAGCGCGCTGGTGATCGCCGCGCGCAACGCCAGCAAATCGGCTTCATCGGCCTGCGGCACGTACATAGGATGGATGCCCAGCGCATAAGCGCAATTCGGCAGTTTGGCGGCGAGCGCCTTGACCGTGGCGAAATTGGCGCGTTCCACCGCCGGAATCACAATCCAACTGACGTTCTGCTGCGCCGCCGCTGCCGCGACCAGCGCCTGTTCGCCGCCGAATTCAGCGGCGTCGAGATGGCAGTGAGTGTCTATCCACATTGGAGGTCTTTTCAAAAAGGAGAAGCGCAGCTTGATAGGTTGTCATCCTAGCACGCACTGAGAATGCCTTACATAAGCATCCTCCATAAACAATCCCATCGCTCCGGCCCAGAGCCTGATAACATAATGCCAAAAAGTATTTGTCAGAAAGCATTGTAGATGTCCATACCGTCAATCCCGTTCGACCAGCGCGAATTCCGCAATGCCCTGGGCACCTTCACCACCGGCGTTACCATCATCACCGCTTGCCAGGCCGACGGCAAACTGGTTGGCGTCACCGCCAACAGCTTCAATTCGGTCTCACTCGATCCGCCGCTGGTATTGTGGAGCTTGTCGAAATCGTCCAACAGCCTGGCGGCTTTCGAAGCCGCCGAATATTGGGCGGTACATATCCTGTCGCACGATCAGGACCAGCTAGCCACCCATTTCAGCAAACGCGCCCACGACAAATTCGCCGGCCTCGACCTGGAAGCCGGCATGGGCGGCGCGCCGCTGCTGACCGGCTGCACCACCCGCATGCAATGCAAAACCGCCTATCGCTACGATGGCGGCGACCATATCATCATGGTCGGCGAAGTCATGCATTTTGAACATTCCGATATCGCGCCCCTGGTTTACCAGCGCGGCAATTACGCCATCGCCACCCGCAAGGAATTGGCCGATGAAGCGGAAGCCTTGATCAAGGCCACCGCCGCCTCCGACAGTTTCGATGAAAATTCGATGAGCTATCTGCTCGGCAGCGCCTATTTTCATTTATACGGAAAGCTGCGCGAATTCGGCGCCCTGCAAGGTTTGAACGATGCCGAGTTTTTCGTGCTGAACACCCTGGCCGCACGCAACGGCCGCAGCCTGGCCGAGTTGAACCGCCTGTTCGTCTACGCCGGCCACACGCCGCTGATCAATGTGCTGGACGACATGACCGCGCGCGGCTTGCTGCAAGTGGTGGTGGATCAGGGCGAGCGCAACGAGCGCGGCCTGTTTTACCTGACCAGCATCGGTCACGAACTGGCGCAAAAAATCGCCAGTGCCGGCCGGCAAACCGAACAGGCTTTGCTGAACAGCCTGGGCGCAGTCGACACCGTCGCCTTGCGTACCCTGCTGCGGCGTTTCATCACACTCACCGATGAAGGCAAGCTGCCGGGCGAATGAGCTGTGAACCTGGGGCGGCAATGTACTACACTGAAATTACTACACTGAATTTCTACCCATGATGGATTGCCGACAGCGCCAATGAACATCCGTTTCCTCGAAACCTTCGTCTGGCTGGCGAAGTTGAAAAACTTCCGGCTGACGGCGGAAAAACTGCACACCACCCAAGCCGCGGTATCGAGCCGCATCGCCACGTTGGAGCAGGATTTCGGCGTGCGCCTGTTCGATCGCGGCGCGCGTGAAGTGGCGCTCACCACCGATGGCAGCAAAGCTTTGGTCTACGCCGAACGGATCGTCAAGCTGATGCGTGAAATGAAGGATGACATGTCGGCCCGCGATAACTATTCGGGCGTGCTGCGGATAGGTGTGATCGAATCGATCGTGCATAGCTGGTTCCCGGATCTGATCGGCCGCATCCACAAACTGTTTCCGCAACTGGAAATCGAAATCGCCAGCGACACTACTATCCATCTGCGCGAGCAGTTCAGCAAAGGCGATCTCGATCTGGTGCTGCAGGCAGAGGCGGTGATCGCGCCCAACATCCGCAATCTCAAACTGTGCGAACTGCCGATGCGCTGGGTTGGCAGCAGCAAGCTGGAGATCGGCAATGAAACCCTGAGCCTGTCCGATCTGGCGGCTTTCCCGCTGGTCAGCTTCGCCCGCAATTCCGGCCCCCACACCATCATCGAACAACTGTTTTCTAACAGCGAACGCGGCTCGCTGCACATTAATTGCATTACCTCGGTGGCAACCATGATACGGCTGGTCAGCGATGGTTTCGGCGTCGCTGCGGTGCCGCCTGCCATCATCCCGCGCGAACTGAACGACGGCAGCCTGCAGCTGCTGCGGGTCGACGCCGATTTCCCGGCCTTGCTGCTGATGGCCTCGTTTCGCAACGATCCGGAAAACGCCTTGACCGAAACAATTGCCAGCATCGCTCAGGAAACCGCCTCAGAATTCGCACTGAATTGGGGCCCGGAAATCGCCAGGCTGCCGTCCGGCCCGCTGGAACTGCCTTTCCCGCCTGTCTAAACCGACAACGCACTATCAGGGTGCGGCGTTCTCTATAACGCCTCGCTTTTGCTCATAAGATTTTCCAATCAATTGCGCTGACAATTTCTTGTTGGACAGCCGCGCATTGGCTACGCATACTCGATTCATCCGGTTTCGGGATGCAGCGCCGCCACAAGCGGCCCGGCAGCAGCCTTCCGGTCAAACTTCCCGGCGACGGCCGTCATCGAAACGCCGCGCCATCCTTCGCCTTCGATATGTCCATTTCGACATTCTTCGTTGCGGAGCAGAATCTATTACATGCAAGGTGACATCACATGAGCAACGCCATGAGCAACACCATCAGCAGCGCCGACACATTGGAAGATACCTACAGGAAAATCGCCTGGCGGTTGATCCCCTTCCTGGTTTTCCTGTTCGTGCTGGCCTGGATCGACCGGGTCAACGTCGGCTTTGCCAAACTGCAAATGTTGCAGGACCTGCAATTCAGCGAAGCCATCTACGGCCTAGGCGCCGGCATCTTTTTTATCGGCTATTTCCTGTTTGAAGTCCCTAGCAATCTGTTGCTGGAAAAAATCGGCGCCCGCAAAACCCTGGCCCGCATCACCATCCTCTGGGGCCTGACCTCGATGGCGATGGTGTATGTCAAGACGCCGACTACGTTTTATGTGATCCGCTTTTTCCTGGGCGTGTTCGAAGCCGGTTTTTTCCCTGGCGTGGTGCTGTACCTGACCTACTGGTTCCCAGCCGCACGGCGGGCGCGCGTCAACGGCTTGTTCATGACCTCGTTCGCCATCGCCGGTGTAGTCGGCGGGCCGATTGCCGGTTTCATCATGAGCCGCATGGATGGCGTCGGCCATTACGCCAACTGGCAATGGCTGTTTTTGCTGGAAGGCATACCGTCGGTGCTGGCCGGCGTCATGGTGCTGCTGTACCTACCGGAAAAGCCGCGCAACGCTAAATGGCTGAGCCCTGCTGAACAACAGGCGGTAAGCATTGCACTGGCTAGCGAAAACCATGATCACAAACACGCCTCGCTACGCGACGCCTGCCGCAACTACCGGGTCTGGATCTGCGCAGCTGTGTATTTCTGCGTGGTCAGCGGCAATGCCACGATCGCCTTCTGGTCGCCGTCCATCATCAAGGAAATCGGCGTCGCCGGCAATCTGCAGATCGGCCTGATTTCGGCAGTTCCTTTCCTGGCCGGCACCATCGCCATGATCTGGAACGGCATTCATTCCGACCAAAGCCGCGAGCGGCGCCTGCACTGTGCGTTGGCGACGCTGGTGGCCAGCATCGGCTTGATACTGACCGGATTTTTCATCGGCAATGCGGTGCTGGCGCTGTGTGCACTGACGCTGGCGGCGATCGGAATCCTGGCGGCGTTCCCGGTGTTCTGGTCGATTCCTGCGGCGTTCCTGACCGGCACCGCAGCCGCCGGCGGCATTGCGCTGATCAATTCGATCGGCAACCTGGCAGGTTTTGCCGCGCCGTATCTGATCGGCTCCCTCAAAACCTCCACCGGCAGCGTCGCTTCCGGCCTCTACTTCGTGGCGGCGCTGGAATTCTGCGCGACGATCCTGGTTTTGCTGTTCATCAAAAAAGTCCGATAAAGCTGCCTCAAATCAGCTGCCTCAAATCCATCTTGAACCCACGCCGGCCGGCATTCAAGCCAGCCGGCCGCCTCTTTAAAACTGAAATCATCATGCACATCTCTTTTCAAATCGAGACCGAGCAAGGCTCGCGTCAACTCGACACCGATATCCACACCCTGATCGTGGCCGGCTGGGCCGGGCGCGACCACGCCGCCATCGAACATCACATCGAAGAACTGGCCGCACTCGGCATCTCCCGCCCCAGCGCGGTGCCGCTGTATTACCGCATCGCCAGCAACCAGCTGACGCAAGCGTCGCAAGTCCAGGTAGTCGGCCCGGATTCATCGGGCGAAGTGGAAACCTTTGTCTTTGCCGCCGACGGCGAGCTGTATGTCAGCATCGCCTCCGACCACACCGACCGCAAGCTGGAAGCGCATAGCGTGGCGCTGTCGAAACAGGCCTGCGTGAAGCCGGTCGCCAGCGGCGCCTGGCGGCTAGCCGAGGTGGCCGACTATTGGGATGAACTGGTGATCCGTTCCTACATCGAAGAAGACGGTGAACAACGGCTGTATCAGGAAGGGCCGCTGGCCTCGCTGCGCACGCCGCAGGACCTGATCGCCGGCTACACCAATGGCGCCGCCATGCTGCCAGCAGGCAGCGGCATGACCTGCGGCACCGTCGCCGCCATCGGCGGCATCCGTCCGGCGCCGTCATTTACAATGGAGCTGTTCGATCCGCGCCGGCAACGCACGCTGCGCCATCACTACCAGGTTGAAGTACTGCCGGAAGTTGCCTGATGCAGATATTGGATTTCACACATTTTATCGAGGCCGCATGACTACCACGCCCCCTACCCTGAACCAGCTATCCGCAGCGCTGCGGCAGAACCGCATCAGCTCGGCAGCCCTCACCGAAGCCGCGCTGCAACGCGCGCAGGAGCCATCCGGCGAAGGCAGCCGGGTGTTCACCGAAATCTATGCAACAGCAGCAAGGGCGGCGGCGCAAGCCTCCGATCTGCTGCGCGCCAGCGGCCAGACCCGCTCGCCGATAGACGGCTTGCCGATCTCGGTCAAGGATTTGTTCGATGTCGCCGGCAGTACCACCCGCGCTGGCTCGATAGTGCTGCGCGACGCCGCGCCAGCCAGCCTCAGCGCGCTGGTGGTGCAGCGTTTGGCAGCGGCCGGCGCCGTCATCATCGGCCGCACCAACATGACCGAATTCGCCTATTCCGGCCTCGGCCTCAATCCGCACTATGGCACCCCGCGCAATCCCTGGGATAGAGCCAACGGCCGCATCCCGGGCGGGTCTTCGTCCGGCGCGGCGGTTTCAGTCAGCGACGCCATGGCAGCCGCCGCCATCGGCTCCGACACCGGCGGTTCAGTGCGGATTCCAGCCGCGCTGTGCGGCCTGACCGGCTTCAAGCCAACCGCACGCAGGGTCTCGCTGCAAGGCGTATTGCCGCTCTCGACGCAACTCGATTCGATTGGCCCCATCGCCAACAGCGTCGCCTGTTGCGCCACGCTCGACGCCATCCTGGCCGGCGAACCGATAGCGGCGCTACGGCCATATGCGCTGCGCGGCCTGCGCCTGGCGCTGCCGACCACGCTGGTGCTGGACGGCGTCGACAGCCAGGTCGCCGCAGCTTTTGCCAAGGCGCGCCAGCGGCTGCAAGCGGCCGGCGCGCTGATCGAAGAGATCGAGATCCCTGAATTTACAGCGCTGGGAACGATCAATGCCAAAGGCGGTTTTACTGGTGCCGAAGCCTATGCCTGGCATCGCAGCCTGATAACCGAACGCGGCGCCGCCTACGATCCACGCGTGATTTCGCGCATCCTGCGCGGCAAGGAAATCAGCGCCGCCGATCTGATCGATCTGTTTGCAGCACGCAAGCAATGGATCGCCACAGTCGAAGACAGGATCGCCGGCTACGACGCGCTGCTGATGC
>Ga0207141_10054_pt1 | contig 39493 bp, 38 predicted proteins | sample Alteio_BWMinHeat_5_FD_153553 | JGI IMG/M metagenome (GOLD analysis project Ga0207141, IMG submission 153553) | Enriched cells from forest soil in Barre Woods Harvard Forest LTER site, Petersham, Massachusetts, United States -... | ecosystem: Environmental > Terrestrial > Soil > Temperate forest >... | reverse complement strand
TCGCTTCTCTTAATTCCGAGTTAGGCCGCAGTGAGCCAGATGCTGAAATTCAAGACTTAATTCGCGCAAGCACTGGGCAAAATTTAGCGATTGATTACCTCCCTGGATCAATTACATTTGATCCGGGAGTCGATGTTCCTGATGCCGATTTAGCTTCATCCATCGTTTGGTTCGATGCTTATACTACTAATATTGATCGAACAATACGCAATACCAATATGCTGATGTGGCAACGTCGCTTATGGATTATCGATCATGGTGCGGCTTTGTATTTCCATCATAGTGATAATTATTCTCCGGAGCGGAGTCAGGATCGCTTTCCAATGATTCGTGATCATGTACTTTTACCCCATGCAAGCTCGTTGCGGGAAATTGATGCAAAAATGGCGTCTAAACTTTCGCCAACAGTCATCCGAAAAATCGTTGAGGCAGTTCCGGATAACTGGCTAGAAAGATACGCTGATTCTGGTGACGCACACTCGCAACGAGAGCGTTACATCGATTATTTAGTAAAACGACTTGAAGGTCCTAGGGCATTTGTAGAGGAGGCAATTAGTGCGCGCGCAACATACTTATAGCTACGGCATAGTGCGTGTCGTTCCGCGAGTCGATCGCGGCGAGTTCATCAATGCGGGCATTATTCTCTGGTGCCCAAAGTCGAGTGTACTGGAAGCAGAAATTTTACTCGATAAGAAGCGGCTCCAAGCAATAGCCCCTGACATCGATATCGATACAATCAGCAACCATCTGGCCATGATTCCGGCCATTTGTCGGGGAGATGAGGCTTGTGGCAGTATCGCAAAAATGTCACCAGTTCAACGTTTTGGATGGCTGACCGCTACACGAAGTACCGTCATTCAAACCTCACCCATACATATAGGTCAATGCGGGGATCTTGCTTTAGTGATGAAGCAGTTAATTGCGAGTCTGGTGCTTGTTTCAGGTAAGTCCTAATGGGGTGTTTTTGCACAACAGTTAACGCTGAAAATAGGCCGCTCATGCCAGAAATAATTGAAGTTCTTCTGAGTTTTCCCTGAAATTTAGTCTCCCTTAACTAACGCAAAATTAACGTTAAAAAGGAAGATGAAAATGAAAATACCAAGACGATCATACACAGTTCAATTCAAAGAATTGGCTGTTAAACGTGTGGCAGATGGTGAAGCGATATCGGTTGTTGTGAAGGAACTAGATCTGGGCAATCAGACATTACGCAGCTGGATCGAAGCGAGCACTGCTGGCAAGCTAAAAGGCGTCAATAGCGAAGTCATCACGCCGGACGAAATGGAAGCATCCAAACTACGTTCGGAGGTTGAGCGATTAAAACGTGAGCTTGAAATCATAAAAAGCGACAGCGTACTTCGCGCGCGATGTCCTGTGAAGTACGCCTGGATTGCTGAACATGGGAAGCAGTACTCACTGGTGGAAATATGCGCAGCATTGAGTGTCAGTATTAGCGGTTATCGCTCATGGGGACGTGGTGGCACACCAAATCGCAAACGCCTGGCGGATGTGCAAATGGTGGCGCTTATTCGTGCTACTGATGGTGAAATTAAAGGAGCTTACGGCAGTCCTCGGGGTGATATCCCCGTTGCTCTCCAATGTCATGCTACATGAATTCAATACATGGATGGAAGCGAACTACCTCAACGAGAAGATACGTCGTGACCGGTGGGGATGGAATGACGGTAACCGCCGACATCCTGATGATTATAACGTCGTCGGCCGCTGTCGAATACAATTCCGGTCACAAGCAATCATGCAGCGGGAGAATCGTTAGTTGCCGTGCTTAATCAACTACAACTCGCTGTGATCAAAGCAGCTGAGCGTCAGGATTTTGAGCCAGCTGAACTGTATCCCGAAGGAATCTCATTGCGAACCTCAACCTATGAACTACCTTCCCTCAGTAGTTCAATGCACGGAACTCACGAAGCGATGGCAGCAAAATTTCTCTTGATAAATCTGAGTGGGTGACTCCCCATCTGCTACCAAACGATACTTGCCGGGCAGGTTTCGAAGTCACCCTTGATGAACACACTAAACAAATCTCAGATCGGATCGATATGGACGCCGATGCGTATGGCGGGAAAGCAGAGCAGGTAATCAAACATATGGTTGGAGACTTGAGGGTTCTGTTGGGAGTCGTACCAGAGTTGTTATTTGGCAATTTCGCATAAATGAAGCTTCAACGTAGAGATATTTACGAAAGTACTTGATATGCCTGACTTTAATTTCTGCTCTATCGATCCAATGCTCTCGCCGGAAGATTTATGCACCAGCCTGCCGTTGTCCGGCACTATTCGAAAGAATGTGATGCAGGGTCGTGAGGCGTTGCAAAATATACTGGAACGCAAGGATCCACGCAGGTTTGCCATCATTGGGCCTTGCTCGATCCACGATCCTGTTGCTGGAATGGATTATGCGCGCCGTTTGCGGGAGCTACAAGAAAAAGTGCGCGATGTGCTGTTGCTGGTGATGCGTGTGTACTTTGAAAAGCCGCGTACCACGATCGGCTGGAAAGGCTACATCAATGATCCCGATCTCAATAGTACATTCCAAATTGAAAAGGGCATGAAAAAAGCGCGTCAGTTCATGCTAGACGTCTGCCAGCTTGGCCTGCCTGTTGGCGCTGAAGTGCTGGATCTGATTTCTCCCCATTACCTTGGCGACCTGATTTCCTGGACTGCCATAGGCGCCCGTACCACTGAATCGCAGACTCACAGGGAAATGTCATCTGGTCTAGCGAGCCCGGTAGCGTTCAAGAACGGTACCAACGGCGACATCGACATTGCGGTTAACGCCATTCTATCGGCATCCATGCCTCATTCATTCCTTGGTATAGGCAACAAGGGGCGAGTGGCTATTTTGCGCACCAATGGCAATCGTCATGGACACCTTGTGCTGCGTGGTGGTGATGTGCATCCCAACTATGACACAGTATCGGTGAGCCTAGCTGAAGCGGCGCTGACCAGAGCCGGTTTGACAGCCAATATCGTGATCGACTGCTCGCATGCTAACAGCCACAAAAATCCCTTGTTACAGTCGATGGTACTGACAGATGTTGTCAGACAGATCCGCAGCGGCAACAAGTCTTTGGTCGGCATCATGCTCGAATCGAATATTGCGGCTGGCAAGCAGACCATTCCAAGCGATCTTTCCCAGCTCAAGTATGGCTGCTCCATCACAGATGGTTGCATCGACTGGGAATCAACAAAAATCATGATCTTGGAAATGGCAGCGATATTGAGAGAGTCATCGACACATGCCGCTAACAAGCAGGTGCCAGCTTGTTGAGAACGGCTAAAAATTGATAATCAGAGGCAGCCGACCTGTTGTTGGACGGAGCGCGCTCGCAGTTTATGCTTCGCGGCAAAGGCCGCAAGCAACGTGCGGTCCCCTTGGCCAGCGACATCATTGCAGCAATCGACAGCTTGCTGCGCGAACGCGGTATTGCTCGGCACGAGCATGTGCCGGTATTCGTCGGCGCCCGCGGAGGGCGGCTGACGCGCTTCGGTGCCACCCACATCGTGCATCGTGCCGTCGCCGAAGCTTCCAAGCATATGCCCGAACTCGCGCAAAAAGAAATCTCGCCACATGTCTTTCGGCACTCATTCGCGATAAAGAAGTGGCGCTGAAAATTCAGACCAGCGTCTAGGTGGAAATTCTGCTCAAATGAGAACGCGCGATGCTCTGGCCCCAGTGGATCAGACGCTGCGGCGTCCACTCCATATGGGCGCGATGGGCCGCCGGCATGTGGGCGGCGATGGTAGTGAAGCCGCCTAGTCGGCTGTTGCGGGCATGGCTTGCGACGCGCTGCCCGCGATGCATGATTTCAACCACCACGGTCGTAACACGCGCGTAAGCGTCGTCTCACCGCCGTCTAGACACTGACTTTATGATCCGCGACGATGGTGTCCGCTATCGATAGCGGACACTATGCCTTACATACCGCCCGAATCCAAACCAACGAAACCGAAACGTCGCAGCTTTACGGCCGCGCAGAAGAAGGCCATTGCCGAAGAGGCTCTGGCACCCGGCGCTTCCGTCTCCCGTGTTGCCCGCGCCCATGATCTTAATACTAACCAGGTATTCAAATGGATGCGGGAGTATCAGGGCAAACAACATTCAGAGTCTATCGCCTCGACGCTCATTCCGGTCATGCTCAGCCACACCGATGTAGCAGTGATGCCCGCCGTAGCAGAATCACCGATCACGACAACCGGGACCATCGAGCTGCACCTCCCGAAAGGCCGAGTTTGCCTGACTGGTGCTGTCGATCCCGGCGCACTGCGCCTGGTCCTGGAACATCTCAGCGCATGATCGGTCTGCCAGCAGGAACACGCATCTGGATTGTCGCCGGCGTGACCGACATGCGCTGCGGCTTCAATGGACTCGCTGCCAAGGTGCAGACTGCGCTGGAAGAAGATCCGTTCAGCGGCCATGTTGTTGTGTTCCGTGGCCGGCGCGGCGATATCGTCCAGCTGCTGTGGTGGACCGGCGATGGCCTTTGTTTGCTCGCCAAGCGCCTGGAACGTGGATACTTTGTCTGGCCGCAGGCACGCAACGGCACCGTGCATCTGAGTCAGGCACAGCTATCAATGCTCATCGAAGGGATAGACTGGCGGCGTCCGGAACGTACTCAACGCCCCCAGTCAGGCTGGTAAACATCCCCGCCTTTACGTAAACTACCGACATGCCCTCACACGCCGCCCTCCCTGACGATATCGACGCCTTAAAAGCCATGATCCGCGAGCGCGACGACATGGTCGAAGCCCTGCGTGAAGAACTATCCGGCCGCAAGGTCGAGATCGAACAACTCAAATTGTTCATCGCCAAACTCAAACGCATGCAGTTCGGTCGTAAATCCGAGAAGCTCGATCGCCAGATTGAACAACTGGAATTAAAACTGGAAGATTTGCAGGCCGATGAGGAAGAGGCCGCTGTAGAGATGGAGCGTCGCGGGCGTGCAATACGTACCCGTTCGGAGCGCAAGCCATTGCCACCGCATCTGCCCCGCGAAGAGAAGGTTTACAGGCCCGACGCTGTCGCCTGCCCCGATTGTGGCGGTGAGCTGCGTCAGTTAGGTGAAGATGTATCAGAGCAACTGGAATTCATTCCCGCCAGCTTCAAGGTGATCCGCCACATTCGTCCCAAACTGGCTTGCGCCTGCTGCGATAGCATCGTGCAAGCTCCGGCGCCGAGCCGGCCCATCGAACGCGGCATGGCCGGTCCAGGCCTGCTGGCCCATGTTCTGGTATCGAAGCCGGTCGCTATTGGCCGACTGGGTCGGTGCCTCCAGCAATCTGCTGCGTCCTCTGGTCAATGCGGTACGCCACCACGTCATGGCCGGTCATAAACTGCATGCCGACGATACGCCGGTACCGGTATTGGCCCCAGGCAATGGCAAGACCAAGACGGGCCGATTGTGGACCTATGTCCGCGATGACAGGCCTTCCGGCGCAACGATCCCGCCGGCTGTCTGGTTCGCCTATACGCCGGACCGCAAAGGCATCCATGCGCAGACACATTTGATTCCCTTTGCCGGCATCCTGCAGGCTGATGCTTATGCCGGCTTCAACGCCGTCTATGAAATCGGTCGCATCCACGAAGCAGCTTGTTGGGCGCATGCCCGGCGCAAATTCTTCGATCTGCACGATGCGCGTCCGTCGGCAGTAACGGCCGAGACCCTGCGCCGTATCGGAGAGTTGTACGTGATTGAAGCGGACATTCGGGGCCAGCCGCCCGATGAGCGCTTGTCGGTGCGCCGCGCAAGATCACGTCCATTGCTGGATGACTTAGAGGCCTGGTTGCGAGCCATCCTGGGAACGCTATCGCGCAAATCCGATACGACGGCGGCGATCATGTATGCCCTGAACTTGTGGCCAGCGCTGACGCGCTATTGTGACGACGGAATCGTCGAGATTGATAATTCGGCTGCTGAACGTGCGCTGCGCGCAATTGCGATTGGACGACGCAACTACCTGTTTGCTGGAGCCGACAGTGGTGGGGAGCGGGCCGCAGCGATCTATACGCTGATCGGCACTGCCAAGTTAAACGGCATTGATCCCGAAGCGTATCTGCGTCATGTGCTCACGCACATCGCTGACCATCCGGTCAATCGAGTTGACGAATTCCTGCCTTGGAATGTCGCATCGATGCTGGCCGTCCCAGCGCATCTCGCTGTTTAAACTTCGCGATTGACGCACGGCTCTTTGCGTCGTCACACTGCTTTATAATTTCGGCATGAGCCTACCGAAAAACTACTATAGTTTGCGTCTCGAACTGACGCGTATTGAGCCTTTGATCTGGCGCCGCTTGCTGGTGCCGACCACGATCACCTTGCCTAAACTACATCGCGCCATCCAGGGCGCCATGGGCTGGACCAATTCTCACTTGCATCAATTTCATATCGATGCTGAACAGTATGGCGAACCTGATCCGTATGGCGGAATGACGTTGATCGACGAGAAGGGAGTCAAGCTATCGTCCGTGCTTGCCGGGAACATACGCGAATTCGTCTACGAATACGATTTCGGCGACGACTGGCTGCACCGGGTGGTGGTGGAGAATGTGCAAGACGCAAATCCTGCATGGAAGGGTTCGCTTTGCGTGGCTGGTCAACGCGCTTGCCCCCCGGAGGATGTCGGCGGAATCCCTGGCTACGGTGAATTCGTCAACGCCATCGCTGATCCCAAACATGAGCAGCATATCGACATGTTGCGCTGGGTCGGCGGCGCATTCGATCCGGAAGGATTCGATATAAACTTCGCAAACTTGCGCATCCGGCGACTGAAGGGGTAATTCTCCTTCTAGACGGTCGCGGAGCGACGCTTACGGTGAATCTGGCGCATCGAGCGCTTGAGCTGCCTGGCGAAGCGCCGGTAATTGTCGCAGAACTGGGAATAGGCATAGGTCTGGCAGCCTGCGTAGTCGGCCCGGTGTTCCTCCCACAGCAGCATCAGCGTCACGCCCTTGCGGCGCAACTCCTGGTGCAGGCGGCCGTAGTCCGGCAGAACATGGTCGCTCGGCCTTTCCGGGGCGACCAGCAAGCGCCGCTCCAGCGCTGCTTCGTCGGCGCCTTGCACTGCCGGCCAGTCCAGGCCCGCTGCCGCTGCCAGCCCGACATACTTGGTGACGACACCCTTTGAAATGCCCAGTGCATCGGCGATCTGCTGGTGCGAGAGCCTGGCGTCCAACTTCAAACGCAATACGTCTTTTATCTTACGCATATTGATCCTTGGTACGGGCACGCTGTCTCCAGACAAAAAGCTGGAAGCGTACTCGCTCGGTTGCTATATGCGTAACACCATTACTGCGCTCTACGACGCCGTTCCGGCATCGTGACCGATGATTCCGGTATCGTGACCGCCGATTCCGGAGCACACCCAAAATCGGTCACGATAGACCGGAATGGACGGTCATGATGCACCGGAATGACTGGTCACGATAGACCGGAATCACTGGTCACGATGCGCCGGAATACCCAATACCCTTTTCTCTTGTATCAAAAAACGTAAAATCGGCACAGTCATTGCAGTTGTCACCAATGCTATGATCACTAGCATTGTATACACCGATTCTGGTATTACATGCAATTGCAAACCAATCGTCAATACAATCAATTCCATAAGTCCACGTGTATTCATCAGCGCGCCTATCATGCAGGCATCTCGATGCAATACACCGGTCATTCTTGCGCCTAAGTAGCAGCCACCAAATTTCCCCGCGACTGCACCAAAAAGAAATAAGCTAAACCATGGGAAAAAGCTTGATGACGAAATTGCACCGAGGTTGGCGTGTATACCTGCATAGGCAAAAAATACTGGCATCAGAATCAATTCGACAAAACCGTCCAGGCGCTTCGACCATTCACTGGTAAAGGCTGGTTGACCTCGTAGCACCAGCGCAGAAACCAATGCACCAAAAGCGCTATGAAAACCGATTTCTGCTGTGATTAATGACGAAATTAGCACAAAACAAAACACCGCTGGAAGCAATTTTGATACATCGCCATGGCGGGCGACGCTCCGAAACAAGACGTTCCAGATTGGACGAATGACCAATAGCGACACGCCAGTGAAGACGCACAACAAGGCAACGTTACGAACAACATCGAGCCATGCCATCACGCCGACCGCGAAAGCCGAAATCAAGGCCAGCATCAGCCAGCCGAGCGCGTCTGTCATCGTTGCGGCAGCCAGTGCTATGGTAGCGATTGAACTGCGGGTTAAGCCAAGATCTGATACGATGCGGCTCATCACAGGCACGGCCGAAATCGATAGCGTGACGCCGCAAAACAAAACATAAGCTACCTGCGGTATGCCGCTGCCTAGCGTTGATAGGGAAAGTAGCGCAATAGCGCAGCCAATCGCAAATGGAATCAGGATACCCATTAGCGCCACGGCCACCGGAACACGCATCCGACCCTTTTCACGCAAGACTTTCAGATCAAGATGGAGACCGAGTTGAAACATCAGTAACACTAGTCCCAGGTCGGCAAGCTTGGACATAATGGGAATAATATCGCTAGAAAACACCGCCCCATAGTAACTTCCACCCAATGTGCCAAGGATAGACGGCCCGAGCAGCAAGCCAGCTGCGATTTCGCCAACTACGCGACTTTGTCCAACTTGTTTAGCCAATGCACCAAAGATGCTCGTGGTCAGGATAATGATGCAAAGCTGAATGATCCACATGTTATTTTTTTCCATGAGTGTTGCCATTGAAGACCTCAAACAATCTGTTGCGCGAGCCATGTTTGCCACTGGCAAGGTCGAATTTCTCCGGATGCTATTGCCCTGACCCTCTACATTTTTCGAGGCTCCTTATGTGGACTATCGGGCGACGCTACGTAATGTGTTACCAATGTTCTTTGTTGCCCCTATGGTCTTGACTTGCGCCATTTTCTTCAAAGGCAGCAATTCATCCAAACGTAAATTTTGTCAAGTGTTTACAAGGACTTTGTGGCGCGATTGCCCTGCTATTGAATCCGTGATTTCGGTTGAGTTTTGTGTGAGTAGAAACTCGGCAACCGTATCGAAGAAGGTATCGAGTAATGCCTTTTGTTCGTCAGGCGTTAGCTGTTGATCATTCAGTTCAAGGGACACTTGCAATACATCGCCGTAATCCAATAACCGCAAGTAGATAGATGGCAGCAGAATAGGCCAAGGCTCACCGGATGAACGTGTCACTTTAGGTGGCCATGAAGTGGCAGTTTGCTTGCTGCCTGCAGCGGGTTGGCGAATGGAGAACATATTGATCGTTGTGGCGATATGTCTCGGATCTTCGACCCCTTCTCCCTCGTCGTGCAGCGGATGCCTGAGCAGCGTAGGTACTCTCAGCATGAGTGAGCTGTGGTATTCGATTTCATTTGACTTTAACATCGATCTAAAATCGATTTCCGGAGGTACGGAAATTTCGACTAAGTCACTGCACACCAGGTAGCCGATGATGGGAGCCAAAGCAGGAGAGGTACGTAGATCGCCGATACAGCGAATCGGAAACCGTGCGACGCCGGACCAGCGCGCTAGGGTAATGCCAAAAACGGTGAGTATGACGTTGAAGAGCGATGTTTTCTGCTCAATGGCATAGGCGTTTATTTTGTTCAATACTTTGCTGTCGAAGGAAAACTGGTAGTCGATTTTTACACCTGGACGCCAACTGAGCACTTGTTTGCTATCAGGAGCTAACAGCGCCGATTGGTGTTGTAGCCGCTGCGCCCAATACTCAAGCAATGGTTGGCATTTGGTGTTGCCGAGCCATTCTCGCTCCCATTGGGCATAATCTGTGAATTGTGCGACGGGAGGAGGTAACGAAAGAGGACTATCACTCGTTATCAGATTATCCAGCTCGGCGATAATCAGCATTAACGAAGCTGCATCGACAATAATGTGATGGAAAACGAATAGCAGGAGGAAGTCACTTTGCGAAATGCTGATTATTTTGGCACGAATGAGCCACTTGCCGTCGAGCGGAAGCTGCTTCTCTGAAAATGCTGCTGCCATGGCTCTTAATTGCGTCTCTGTTTCTATGTCAGAGCTGATAGGCTTATAGATTTCCTGTTCAATTGAGAATGTTTCTGGAGCATTAAAAGTAACTTGCAATTGTCCATGTGCTTCATGAAATGAGGTGCGCAGAGTATCGTGCCGGGTAATGAATTGTTGGATTGCTGTTTCAAGGATGGCATAGCTAGTATTGTGATACAGCTTAACCATTGGCAACCTTTCCTGATTCAACTGCCTATCTGGCAGGCCGTACCAGTTCCACCAGATTTCCTGTAGAACGGATGGCATCGGATGCGTAGCTTTTTCAATTTTTATCGGGCTTTTAAGTCGTGCAGCCAGGGCGGACAGATAATCAATAACGGCTTTGCGATTCGTGCTCAAGGTTTCCCTGTCCTTGGGCGTGAGTGCGCCTTTAGGTGCACGATAGGTCAGCGCGCCATCAGCCAGGCTAAGGACTATGCCTTTAGCCTGGAGGTCTGCAAGTAATTGCGGAATGGACTGCATAAGCATGTGCCTCCTTCGCGTCAGGTTGCTCCACAATTAGCAGGGTCTTCATATAGCACACCGTCTCTGGCCATAGCATGGATCTCAGCGTCTGAATAGCCAAGGCTCGAGGCGATTTCATGATTGTGTTGACCAAGATCGGGGGCGATGTCCAGTGTGTTCGATTGTGTATGGGAAAAATTGAATGGAACGGTTGGCATCATGATCGGCCCCAACACAGGGTGATCCTGTTTTATGAGCAGGTTGCGCGACTGTATTTGTGGGTCTGCCAGTGCTTGGGCGATGGTCTGTACAGGGGCACAGGGGACTTCAGCACGATCTAGTGTTTCTAGGCAGCTTTTGACGCTGCGCACTTGAGTCCATGCTTCTACTAATCGAACCGCCTCTTGACTGTGCGCATTGCGATTAACGGCAGTTTTAAAACGCGTGTCATTAGCCAGGGCATCTCCACCAATCAACATGGCTAATTTTCCCCACGCCTCATCTACTTGTGCAGCGATAACCAAAGCACCATCTAGTGCAGAAAAAACCCCATATAGTGTAGATTGCGGGAGATGATGGCCACTACGTTTTACAACTTCAGTACCATCACTCAAGGTATGAAACTGAACGGCGTAGTCATGCATCGACACCATGCAATCGTATAGAGCAATATCAATATGCTGACCAACGCCTGTGGTGTGGCGACCGAAAAGGGCGGCACATACTGCCGCAACACCATGAGCACCCGCGTACATGTCAGCCACAGGCATGCGCATAAGCTGTGGGACATCGTCAGGTTGTCCAATCAAATTCATAGCACCACTCTTTGCCTCTGCGAGCAAACCAAAACCAGCACGTTGGGAATCTGGGCCAGTTTGTCCATAGGCAGAAACGGAGCAATACACCAATCTGGGATTTTCTTTGGCAAGCGCTTCATAACCTAGTCCGAGTTTTTCCAAAGCACCTGGACGATAGTTTTCCACAAACACATCCGATTCTCTTGCGAGTTTCTTCAACAGTTCGAGACCACGTGGGTCTTTCACATTGACACACAAGCCTTTCTTTCCCATATTTTGTTGAAGAAAATAGCCGCTTTGGCCTTTGATGAAGTAGGGATGGTTGCGTCCTGCATCTCCGGTTTTGGGGCGCTCAACTTTAATGACTTCTGCACCAAGCGCAGCCAGACAGCGTGAAACATAAGGCCCTGCAAGAAAGTGACTGTAATCGATGACGCGAATACCTTTAAGCAATGGGGGCTGTTTTAGCATTGGAAGTTTCCTTAGGATTGAGGTGGCTTAAATGATGATGCCTTCTTCGTATTCCTGATACGCAGATGCATCGTCTGTCATCGGTATTGCTGACGACAGTGCCATCATGAAGGCGATTTTTTCACTCATTTGTGACACTGTTGGCGCTTCATATAGGTAACTCAACGGCAGATCTACGTTCATGGTGTCACGTACCAGCGAAATCATGTGCATGCCTAAACGTGAGTCACCACCAATTTCAAAAAAATTCTGGTTTCGACCGATTTGCGTCGACCCAAGCAGTTCTTTCCAAATCTTAAGTAATAGGGTTTCCACAGACTCTGTGGTTATGTTTTGCCCGGGCCTCTCCTCAAACTCACTGTTAGAACAAAAAAATTCGGTCTCGGTTGTTGGCTGCTTTTGGGGAATTGCGTCAATTGGATAGGCAGGTAAATCGATCTTGCGAGGAAATTTTCCTGCATGCAGCAACTCCCAAGGAATATTTCCGCCTTTCGTCCAATACACTGCCAGACTGTTAAGGTCACCCTCTAGTAATAAGACATTCATCATCAATTCACCACTGCTACCAGACAGTAAACTCTGTAGTTGAGAGTTGCTTTTGGTATCGCCGCGATGGACGGATATAGGTACAGTGGATTGTGCAAGTTTTAAAATTTGTTGCGCCTCTGCGGTTATGTGACCTTCACTGAGAAGGTATTGCGCGAGGCCAAGGGATAAATTTCCCAAATTATTCACCACTATGGCTAAGCGATAGTGCATTTCTTCACGACAGGATTGCAAGGTGTAAGCAAGATCTGCCAGAGAGAATCTCTGGCCGGAGATACTATTGTTTGAGGTAGCGTTGCTTGTTTTGCTTATATGGATAAGCAATTGTGATGCAAGGATCAACAAGACACGGGGACTATCGGCAGATAACACAATTATTTCGGATGAGTTTTCTGATTCCATCATATTATCTTCCCAAGGGATGGTGAGGTGTACTGTCAATAGCGGACACTTCCGTCTCAAGCAGCCAGCTCGGTATTGCTGAAATTCTCAACGAACTGTGCTGGCGAAATGTAGCCAAGGCGCGAATGGCGCCGCTGGCGGTTGTAGAAAATTTCGATGTACTCCTTCGCCGATTCGGCGTCGGCGCGGGTGGCATACCTCTGATGATGAATCATCTCGTTCTTCAGACTTCCCCAGAAGCTCTCCATCGGGGCATTGTCGTAGCAGTTCCCCTTGCACGACATGGAAGGCAGCATACCGAACTGCCCGACCAGCTTCCGATAATCGTCGGCACAGTATTGGCTACCTCTGTCCGAGTGATGGATCAGGCCCGGTGCTGGCCGCTTGTTGCGCACGGCACGCCACAGAGCCTGCGCCGTCAGTTCCTGCGTCATGCGTGCTCCCATCGCATAGCCAACTATCTCGCATGTGAAGACATCCTTGATGCCCGCCAGGTAAAGCCAGCCTTCGCCGGTCGATACATACGACCAGTTCCGGCCACATGCGCAGTGGCCAATAGGTTTCCCGCGACTGGACATGGGCTGCCTTGATCGCCACTTTCAGACGCTCATCGTCAGCATGCGCTGCGAGGGCGCGCGCCCGTGCCATGCATAAAAACCACTACGCGATACGTCAAAAGCGTGGCACAGCAAGGCCAGAGGAAAGTCGGGTCGCATGGCGCGGGCAGCGACTCCCGTGCAAAGTACGCGGTGGCCTTTTTTAACACGTCTCGTTCCATGTTCGACTCGGCCAACTCTCTGCGCAACCTCGCGACCTCTGCCTCCAGCTCGGGAACCGTCTGGCTACCGGGCGCCGCAGCGCTTCCATTGCCGCGCTTTGCTGCGCTCACCCAGTTACCCAGCGTTCCCTTAGGCATCGCGATCCGCTGCGCCGCCTCTTCCAGCGACAGCCCTTGTGCCAGCACCAGTTTGACCGCTTCAGCCCGGAATTCCGGCGTGTATGTCTTCAATTTCATTTCAGTTCTCCCTTTGATAAATTTATCAAACAGGAGTGTCCGAAAATGTCAGGCTACCTCATGCGTCGTACCCCACAAAAAATAGCTCGATGGTGGACGAGGGACTACCTGCCGCACGACGGCACGTTACAAGAGCAACACAGGGAAAAAAAGGCGTTGGCAACATTGCCAGGGGCCAGTATAGGCAAATATTTCCATTTGAAAACCTGTCAGAAGTGATAGGTGCATAGTAGGCACCCGTTAGCATCATGCATGGATTCGGCTATAGATTTCCTTGAAAATAGGAGTCGGCTAATGGGAGTCGGGCTCCTCAGCAAAAACGGCAGATCAGAAAGGGGGAGATACGCACCTCTATCGCCACCTAGGTGCGTGCGGAAACTGGATGGTTGGACGACTGACGTCGCGCATCCAGATGAAAAATCTGGGGGCAAAGAAAAAATGCAACGGCGGATGACCTCGTGTTCAACAATGATGTGGTGTTTCGCATCGACTGCCGTCTGGACGTTGTAGCCGACCATCCCGGTTCCGCGCGTCTTCATGGAGCGGGAATCAGGGTCGGTCAGGGAAATCTGCCCATCTGGCGCATTCTTGAGTTGGACCTCGATTTCCTTGAGTGCCTGCATTTGTTTCTTGAGGGCGGCAATCTTGTCTTGCAAGCGCAATGTTCTCAATTGTGCTACCTCGGGTTCTTGACGATCGGCGGTGTCGAGGGCCGTGAGATATTGATTGATGCTGTTTTCAATCTCTCTCACCAACGTAGGCTCGGACCGGGACCAGTTGTCCTCCATGGCCGAACAAGCACGTACTGCCATTGGAACCGAGAAGTTGACTGCGATTGCAGACCGGGGCTATTTCAAAAGCGAAGAAATTCTGGCGTGCGACAAAGCCGGCATTACCGTCATTGTTGCTAAGTCCAACACCTCCGGCGGCGCTGCAAACGGGCGATTCGGCAAGGAGGATTTCATTTACGACGCGCAGAACGATGAGTATCGCTGTCCAGCGGGTCAACCGCTGATCAGGCGCACGACCACTACTGTGCGCGGATTGACCTTCCATCGTTATTGGTATTCAGACTGCCATAATTGCGCCATCAAGGAGAAATGCACGCAGGGCAAAGAGCGACGCGTTACGCGTTGGGAGGGCGAGGCCGTACTCGAAGCCATGCAATCGCGCCTGGATCACTTTCCGGATGCGATGCGAATTCGACGCCAAACCGTCGAGCACCCGTTCGGGACGATCAAGTTGTGGATGGGATCGGCACACTTGTTGACGAAGACTTTGAAACGGGTCAAAACCGAGATGAGTCTGCATGTACTTGCGTATAATTTGAAGCGTGTAATGAAGATATTGGGCGTCGGCCGATTGATGCGGGAGATTCGGGCCTGAAGGGCTCTTTTTTCTGTGAAGATGAACGTGGTTTGGAGCGCATTGCGGCGGTTTTTAGACTGCCACTCAAAAAATATTTCGTGCCGAAGACTGAAAATCTCGTCAGAATAAACCGTTCTCGTGACTTGGATGGCGGTCGTTGAACACGTTATTGATCGTGCCAACGAATTTTTATGTTTTTACACACTCTGGGCCGACAGTTCCCATTGGCATTCTAAGCCCGAATGGCCGTTGACATACAGAACTGCCGTTCAGATAAGAGATTCGGGTACCATGGAATAAGAGATAGATTCGTGGCCGTGCTTTCTCCACTAGAATCGCCGGAATATGCAGCTTGAGACACAATGTTGTGTCTGCTCTTGGGCTTGCAACGCGCCTCAAGTTCACGGTGTCGGGGTTGTATCTGGATTGGAAGCATAGTTTTACCGTTGAAAATTGGAAGCATAACCTGGCCAAACGGCAGAGTTATGGTTCCAGGCACAATATTGTTCGTGTAGGTCAGATGTTTCTATATTTGGCGATAAAGCCGTGCCTCACTTGAGGTCGGCTGCGAAGTAGCCGAGCGCCTTTTTTAAGATGTCACGCTTCGTCTTAACCTTCGCCAGCTCGCGCCGCATGCGCTCGTATTCTTGGCTTGAAACCCTCTCAATGCCGCCACTACCTGTCTAGCTCTTGCCGCTGGCCCTCTGCACCAGCGGCCGAGCAAATTGGCACGAACATCTAGGTCGCGGGCGATGGCGGCCTTGCTTGCACCGGGTTGATGTACCAATTTGACTGCTTCGCGTTTAAACTCTTCAGAAAATAACCTTCTTCACATGCCACGTAATACCTCCGAGAGTGACATCGATTCCTATCTAAAGTGTCCGTCACGCTGGGGGAGGGTCAGTTTTTGCAAAAATTGACGTTGATGCCATCGACCTCTAGGGGGAGAGGACGCGGGGGTGCTGGATGAGAAATTACTTCCATAAGAAAAATCCCCCAAAGTCTCGAAACCAGGGGGGGGGCCGACGCGAGTTGACTTTCAACACTTTAACTTAACGCCTAGCCCCTGTTGGTTCGTGGGTTTTTTGTGGGTTTTTCACGGGCATTCTAGGAGAAGTGCAGGGAGTTCTACACAATGATATCTTTGCGAAGGTGCATAAAATCGACACCTTAGATTGGTTCGAGTCCAATCGTGCCTACCAGTATTCTCGGGGTTTGCGGGGATGCTGGGATAAATTTGGGTTAACTCCGAATTTATTTTATGAAAATTGCTGCTAGCAAATTATGAATGGAAGCGCAGTACGGCTTCCATTTTTGCTTTTTCCCTTCCGCGATTCGCAGCATCAATCCACTTCACGCACATCTTAAAAGCATTTTTGCATTTGCATGGCCAAGTTGCCGAGCATTCAAATAGAAGAACTATTTCTGGCGGCGAACTCCGTTCATTTGGCCTTCCCGGCATCTTCGACCGGAATCTGAACCCGGATGGTGGTGCCGGCACCCGGTACACTAACGATGTCGACACTGCCGCCGAGCATAAAAGCCCGTTCCCGGATGCCGGTCAGGCCGAATGAATTTTTCTTGCGCAGGAGAGGATCAAAACCCCTGCCGTTGTCGCGCACTTCCAGCAAATATTGCGCATCTTTTCTATTCAACCGGATTTCCACCAGGCTGGCTTGTGCATGACGACCGATATTGGTCAGGGATTCCTGCACAATGCGGAAAAAAGTTGTCGCTCGTTTCTCGTCCAGGACGATCGTTTTTTCATCGACTTGCAAAGTGCATTGAACACCGGTGTTTTCCGAAAATTCATTCGCCAGCCATTCCAACGATGGCACCATCCCCATATCCAGTGCACCCGGACGTAACGCAGAAACAATGTTACGTACTATCTTAATGGTGCTGTCGACCAGCGTCACTTGCCGCTGGACTTTTCCTTGCAGTGCTGGATTGTTCTCCCCGAACTCGATACCGATCACCGAAACTCCCATGCGCATTGCCGACAGATATTGGCCGAGTTCATCGTGAATTTCGCGCGTCAGATGCTTGCGCTCCTCTTCTCGCGACTGTTCGAGTTCGTAAGCGCGCTCACGCGCCAATTGTTCCTTCAAGCGCTGTCGAGCGAGCAATCGGCGGATACGAGCACGCTGCAACAAGAATGGCACCAGCAGCAAAAGTACAGCGCAGACATAATAGAAAAATGTGGTCTGCCACCAAGGCGCAAGAATCACGATTTCAATTTCCGCTGCCGGTGAAGACGTCTGCATGGCAACGTTCTCTGCCGTAACTTGAAAACGATAACGGCCGGGCGGCAAAGCTGAGTAGCGTACTTCAGGCGTGGCGGTCTGCGACCACGCCTGCTCCAAACCTTTCATTCGATAATGAAATTCGATTGCCTCATGATTCTGAAACGAAAGCGCTGCGAATCTGAAATTCAGCGCCCCGGATGTCCACGGCAAACGAACCGGCTGGTCCGAGGGGAGTTGGCGGCCGTCGCCGGTGATGCTTTCAACCATTACCTTCAGGGAAAGCGGTAAAAACAGGGATTCCGGCCGCAGAATATGTGATGCGCCATTGCTGGTTCCTACCCACATCGAAGCATCGTGATCTTCATACAGGGCGTCGGTATTGCTGTCGTTCCAGACCATGCCGCTTTGCTGATTAAAAAACCGCCATTGATTGCGATTCCATACAGCGACTCCGGCGTCGCTAGTGACCCACAGCCAGCCGCGACTATCTTCAAGCAGCGCCAGAACGCTTTGCCTTTGCAACTGCGGCGGGGTAATGTCACTGATCGCCAAGGTGCCATCCTGTTCCGTGGCACGCCAAAGTCCTGCGTCCAGGCTAGCCAGCCACAAATTGCCCTTGCTCGAACAGGCAATGGTATTCAGCTCTCCCCGAGGAGTGCCGTAGCCGGCAAAGCGGGGATTGCTCCATTCCTTACCATCGAACCGCAGCAGGCCTTTGTCGGAGACGAACCATAGCGCGCCGGAAGTGCTTTGGCAGCCGTGGAAAACATTGACGTCTTTGGCTCCGGTCACCGACGATATTTCCTTCACCTGCAACGGCAAGCTGCTTACATCAGGTTGCCTGATGACGTATAGCCCGCGCTGAGTGTTCAGCCAGAGCTGACCGGATCTGTCGAAGAACATGCCATTACTCACGGGCAGCTTGGCAATCAGCGTGTCTTGCGTAGCGCCAGGCTCTCGACGCACCAGCGTTCCTGAAAGTGTGGTAGCCCAGGCGCGCCCTTTGCCATCTTCGATCATGCTGATCCACTCGTGCGAGCTGCCGCCGTAACGGCCTTGCAAAATGGAGAAACCGCTGGTTTTCTGCAGTACAGCCGATCCGGAGCGGGTGCCGACATGAAACCGGCCAGCCTGATCGCGCAAAAAAGACCATACGATGTTGTGAGGCAATCCTTGCCGCGAGGTCCAGTTTTCCCAGTCGGGGTAGCCAAGCCAATGAATCAGGCCGCGTCCGGCTGACCCTAGCCAGAGGCCATTGTTGCCCCCCTCCAGGATGGCGCTGATGCCGTCGCTCACGGTCAGTCCATTGCCGTCGGCGAAGGATTGCCAGTTGCGGCCATCCCAGCGAATCAGGCCGCTATCTTGCTGACTCAAGATCATGCCGTTGTGGTCTTCGGCGAGAATAGGAACGCGTTCCTGTTTCTTTTGTTCGTCCTGCGGTGGCGAGCGATTCAGGAACAGTTGGGCGTCGGCTGGCAATGCAAATACCTGTTTTTCGCCGCGTAGCCACAACGTCCCTTGGCGGTCGTGCAGCAAGGCGCCCCATTGCTTGGCGGGCAAGCCGTCTTTTTTGCCAAGGACGACTAGCTTACTTTGGTCGTAATGGCATAGCGAATGGTCGCATCCCATCCACAAATCCCCCTTCGGCCCGACATGGAGACTGTGAAGGGCTTGCATCTCCGGATGCTGCAGCAACTGCTCCGCGCTGAAAAACTGCTGTGCCTGCCAGGTCGCTCCGCCGTCCGCAGACGTGATCTGCCATATGTTGTCGTGGCTTAGCGCCAGCAGACGGTCGGGGCCAAGCTGGGCAAAAACCTGGCCCCAATGAAAAGCAAGTTCCGTATTTTTAAACCGCATGGGCACCAGCCGTTGACCCTGCAACTGATACAAGCCTTTCAATGTCCCGATCCACAAGCGATCGCTTGCATCGACATGCAGCGCGGCGATATAAAGGGCGCCAGTCTCGTCGCTTATGTCAAAGCGCTGAAAGTGCGCGCCGTCATAGCGGAACAAGCCGTTTTCCGTGCCGACCCAGATATAACCGTTCGCCTGCCGCGCGAGAGCGGTAACCCCGAGATTGCGTAATCCGTCCTCTTGGCTGTAGTAGTGCAATGGCAGTTGCTGGCAAATTCCAAGTGTCGGGAGAGAGAGCTGGCACAGAAATACGATAACTTTCAGCCAATAGCGCAGAGCCTTTGTTATTTCAAATTGTTCTGACATTCTTAAGAAACATCGTCGCTGTATGGCATCTTGTTGGCGCTCGTTTGATTTTTTCTGGCAGGTGTGGTGAACCGTAGCACGCAAAGTCCATGCCATTCAAGGAGGACGGTCAAAAGCCAATTCTTTTCGATCATCTTTACCCAGCCCCCCATCGAGCTTGGCGTTTAGAGATTGCTGCTACATAAAGAGCAGTTCTATTTATCGTGACGCACCTTTGCCATTAACGCATCCATAATTGCTAAAAATAATGCGGATATGACAAATGTCATATGAATTCCGACTCCCCATCCGAGCGTACGGTCACTTGCTGATTCAATGGACATAAACCCCTTGAGCAACTCGATGGCTGAAATCGCTACGATGGATCCCATGAGCTTTAACTTTAAGTCGCCGAATCCAACGTGGCTAATCCATTCAGGCGTATCTTCATGTCCGCGCAGTTCTAATTTGGAAACAAAATTCTGATATCCGCCAAACATTATCATTAACAATAAATTGCCCATTAAAGACAGATCTATAAGCGATAAAATTCCTAGAATTGTGTCGTCCAGGCTAATGGATATCACATGTGTCGCCATTGCCCAGCTTTTCTGGGCAAACTTAAACATGATTAAAAATAAGCTGACTACAAGTCCCGCATAAACCGGGGCAAGAATCCATCTGCTCGCAAAAATTCCCTGCTCTAAGACATGCTCGACAAGTTGAACATTTTTTCTGTCGCTCATTACCATTTCCTCTATTTCTTTAGTTTTATTTAAAAGGGATTTCAATCGCGCCAACTGTGTCCACATCGTTCGCGCCGACTGAATATTGCCCAGATTCGCTAGCTATTTTTAATGAGCACCTGCCGGGAAGTGTATCAAATCGCGCGTTTTTGAAATCCTCTTTTTCAATCTTTCGGTCACGGCAGTGGCGGGAGAACCACGCACGTCGCCGACTGATCGTCGTCTTGCCGTATCTCGGATTTTCCGCTGCATCCAAAATTGCTGATGAAACCGGACTCTTCGGCACTTCGCATCAACGCATATTTCTTCGCAAATCGGACAACGCACCAAACAGGCGCGACCAAACTGCAGATGCCGCACCAAATTGGCGAACGCGCTTGCGCAGATCGCTCGACTGCAGCGGATGCTGGGCAAGAAGACGATGGAGAACGAGATTCTCAATGCCACAGTCGAACTTGCCCGGGAGCGAAAGTGGATGGCGCGGATCATGGCCAGCTTCGCACCCAGGCAGTTGGTTTCGTTTTTTTTAGCTTGATGTTGCGCAGGGCTCCTAACATGCAGCGTCTCATTTTCAATCGGGATCCGCCCGCTATGAATCAATTGCCGCATTTCTCTTCTGCCGATACATCGCTGGATTTTTCAATCAAGAAGCAATCGATTACGGCAGAACAAAAAAGTTTTCTGATCCAGATTGCCATGCTTCTCGGCATCCCGGCGGCGAGTCATGAAGAATTGGTTGCGCCGATGGCAATCACCGGGCCATCAGGCCTTGATTGCCGGCTGCATCTGCTTGACGGTCATTGCTTCGTCTTCCCGGAAATCGTATTGCCGCTCTCTGTCAACGAGCTGATGGGGCCGGAGGTCGGGCAATTGCTGGAAATTCAGCGAATGCTTCTCACCGAATTCGGCTGGTATCTGGGAGTTTCCGCCGAGGGCCTGCTGCAACTCAGCTCGATTGCCTGGATCGATGAAGTCCATGAAATCGTAAAAACACTCGATCTCATGAATGGGATTGGAATAATGGCGATACAGCAGCTATTGGACAGTGCCAAAGCAACTCATTAGACTGGTAGTCTCCCTGTTGCGACTTCCCTCTGTCGTCGAGGAGTTGGCATTTCGGCACTTCATTCTCTCCATGCTACCCTTCAACGGCAATGCGCGCCTTCGGCCTGCCATGTTCCGCCAATCACCTTGTAACTTAGGCCGGCCATGGCGCCTGCGCCCACGTTGGAGAGCAGCGTTGTCGCCGCCTCGGGGAGCCCCATCTGTTTCCCGATGACGGATAGCGCGTTGCTGGCCGCAATATTGCTGTTGATGGCCGCCGTGCGAGCGACGGATTGATCGTGCATGCTTTCCAATGCGGCGCGAAGTAGTTCCGGTTCATGCATGTTCGACGGAAGATTCATCAGCAGACAGGCGGTGTCGCCTTCGTCCAGGGCGAATCCCCAATCCGCGACGATCATTGCCGAGGCATTGGCGCGCAACATTGCGTTATGCCAAACAGCCGGTGGGAAACAGAAGATGGGTATCTACGGCTGGTGAATTTTGGAACATGCAATTCTCCCTGATGGCGATCAGATAACTGCTATTTCGCTCCCAACCGCGGTTGCCGCGTGACGCGCCTGCGAAAGATTTTTTCGATATGCGAACTTCATGAGTCGTGCGCGCTATTGGGGCGGTAAAACTCCCGTCTTGTCATGATCGTGTCATATGACCGTGGTGAGATGTCGCGTCTTATTGACCACCCCATCAAGACGATTGTTCTCGGAAACACCATGGATTGCGCACAACATTTATCGACCCCGGGCGCCGTGTTCCCGCCAACCAGCGCGCCTGTACATACCCGCTTCCTCACCAGGTTCGACTTGCCCGTGATCGTGGAATTGGAGCGCGAAAAATGGGATGAGGTACAAGCTGCGTCACAAACCGAATTGCATAACCGCATCGACATGCGTCCCGACTTGTCTATAGCTGCGTTCCGTTCCGGTACCGGTGCGCTACTCGCCACACTCTTTCTCAAGCACGTGGCCGACGAATTCCATCGCAGGTGTGCTGCGCGGAGTTTGAAGCCAGCCACGCGTCAAATTGGAGTCGGGACAATAATTTCATTTTCATGCCTGGCATGACACTAATATTGCAAACTACCTGGAGCATGCCATGCCTATAAATCCCAACGTTGGCCGGGGAATTCCGGTCACAGCGCAAACTTCCGCGCAGGAACCGCCATCCACCGCATCAGCGGCCGAACAAGAGAACCGGCCAGCGGGGCGCGAACGGGCGGCTGGAATGTCGGTGCAACTATCCACGCTTTCCGATATGTCTAGAGTAAGGCGTTCCAGATCCGAGCTCAACCTGCCGCGCAAGGCGGAGCCAGCCGTTTCCTTGTCGCGCAGTTTTCGAGAACCACTCGTGCCTCCCGGTCAAGAGGCCGAAACCGGCGATGCAAAGGACGAGGATTGGGAGAGCATCCTGGACGCAAGCGTCGGCGCGGACGATATTCCTTCGCAAAAAGGGACGAATGCGGACGCAAATATCCGCATGATGCCGTTTGTCCCTTCGCATATGGCTGAAGGATCCGCGCGAGTCGATCAAACCGCGCGGCGCTCGCGGTCTGATATCGGACTTTCGCGCCATGCCATGCCAGATCTTCCGTCATCGCGTAGTTTTCGTGAACCGCCGACCTCCGCTTCGGCGGCGTTGCTCGATAGTGCGGTGCGTAGCGACGATGGGGTATGGAATGAGGAAGCAATGGAGCAGTCGATTGCTTCGAAAGGCAAGGCCAAGCTTGAGGAGTGGTCCGGCGTGAACAATCTTCACGCTTTGCCAGACTTGCACTCGTCGGTTGCGCCGCTTACGAGCGAGGAAATCGTCGCCTCATGGCTGTCAAAGGCTGAATTGAACAACCCGCGAAGGCGCGGTGTGGCAGAGCCTTCGTCGAGTATATTGCGCGCACCGCCGATGGGCTCTTCCCGACGCAGTGTCGCCTCCTTGCCCAGCATTGCCGAGCAGCAGGACGACCTGCGGGATCAACAACGCACCGAGCCCTCCACGAGTTCCGGCGCGCGCCGCAATGGCAGCGCGAAGCCGCGGCCGGAGGTGCTGGAACGCCAGTCGAGCAGGCTGGCCGCCGCCGCTCCGCAATTCTCTCGCGGCACGGTCAAAGACCGATTTGCACAATTGGTCAATATCAAAAAAGTCCCATTCACGCCTCCCATCCGGGTCGAACAGTGGAATCTGGACAGCACGCTGGAGATTTGCCAGGGGTGGCGCAACAGCCAGGCTGGCTCGCCGGCAATACCGGAATTGTCCCGGCTCATGGCGCTTAATTTCGAACGTGCCCATGCCGGCGCGATTCCCGAGGAAAGGCAAGGGCAGAGGCTTCTTCCCAAAGGGGCGGGAGACGACGACTACTACCGGGAAATGATCGCGACCTTCCTCAGGGCCGCCGGGATCGAGAATGCCGACGAAGTGCTCAATAGTTTCAAGACGACCGGAACCGGTGCTTTGCACCGGCAGCCGGTCATGTCTTCGTCTACGGTGGGCGGTGCGGTAAGCAGCATCGCGCAGATTGCCGCTTCCTCCCATCCGGCAGCAAAAACCGCACTGTCGGCGGTTCAATTGATTCTCACGGCCGTGACCACCAAGCTTTCGTTTGACTCCGCCGATTTGCGCTTGCGTAACGCCGGCACCGAGGAAATCATGCCATTGGGGAAAGCCGATGTCTCTCCGAGCGCGAAAACCGGCCCCAACGTATTGGGTGCGGCGGCAACGCTCGTATGGCGTTTGCCGAAGATCCGGCAATGCGTGCAGCGGATGGAAAAAGCGCAGGTGCAGCTCGATGCTGCGAAATCAAGGCTTGCCGCTGCGGACGTCTCTCCCGCAGAGCGTCTGCAAGCTGAAAACGATGTTCGTGCTGCTGGAGAAAAACTCGGCATCGAGTACGCGCGGTTCTGCTTGCGCAACGAGCTGAAGACGGACTACAAAACCGCTTCTGAAAGCGCCAAAATCGAATATGAGGGCAACAAGCGCTACCTGGGCGTTAGTGGCGCAAGCGCCGCATTTTCCGTTACGGCGACCGTTCTGGGTATCTTGCCCCATGCTGCTGCGGCCGTCGTGACGGGCGGCGTCAGTGCCGCAGCCGTGACGGCGGTGGCGTTGATGTACGTGGTTTATCAGCTCAGTTCCGGGCCGAGCAAAGATGGCGAGGCCAAGGCAAAGCGCGCCATCGTGGCGCTTGGAAAGTCGCTCGATCTGCTCGGCGGCAATGCGGCCAAACAGCAAAAGGAAAGAGCGCAAGCCTATCAAACCTACATCAAGGAAAAACGCCTCTGGCGCCGCCCGGAAGTGCGCGCACAGGCAAAAGCCAAGCTGCTCGCCACGCTAGACGGTATCGCGCGCCGCGACACGACAGAGCATGACGTCAAGCCGCTGGCGAACTGGGCAGCTTATGCCGATTACCGGCAGCAGATGGAAGCCGCCGCCGGCGATCCGCATGCCATGCAGGAGCTGGAAGCCGCTTTTACGCAAGCGCACCAAGCCGAGTTCAAGGCTTCGACCCTGACCGACTCCTGGAAAACGCCGTATCGCATGCGCCTGGACAGCATGGGCCGTATCTTGCTGGGCAAGAGCAGCAAGACACTGACGGCATTGCTGAAATCCGCCGCCCGCACCGGACAGGCATCGTCCGACCGGCCCGAACGCCGCACATTTGCGCAGGCGCAGATTCATGCTGGCTTGCGCGCCGACGTCAAAGCCAGCCTGCGCGATTGGATTTCATTCGAGCTGGCGCAATCCAACATCAAGAGCGCCCTTTCCCAGGAGGACGGCCCCGCTGCGCAAGCCGGTTTGCAATCGGCTGCCCGGGCTCTCGCAGCGATCAAGGATGTCGATGCTCAGGCGCTGTTCACAGGCGATGGCCGCGGTCAGGTAGAAGCGACCGAATTGGCGAAGAGATTGACTGCCGGCGAGGTTGAGCGCTACACCATAACCAATGCCGGTTCTGCCACTTTGGCGGGTGCCGCCAATATGGTCGGCGCTGCGGCAAGCCTGGGCCTCAATATCAAGAAAGAAATCGAGCTAAGCCACGGCATCCACGCTCCTAAGATGTCCAACAATCAGAACGACGCGCGCGTGTTTGTGCAGGGAACGGCTCCGGTCACGGCGCCATACATCTCGGCCGAACGCGCCCGATTCCAGAAGACCAGCATGGCGAAGTTGTTGGGAACGCTGGCGCGGGATGGCGATCCGGTTTCTCTCAAACTGGACGTCGCAGGGGAAGATCCGGGGGCGATGGATATGAGCGATCCGCGGATCGATGTCGCGCTCGACAAGCTGGTGGACGATCTCGAAAGGCTTGCCGATTTGCCAGACGACATCAAGCTTTCGATTGGCGGGACCAGCATTGCAACCGGCAAGTTGAGCGGCACATCGAACTATTTCAATTGGCGCTACGAGCAGGCGTCAGTCGGCACCAAGGCCAAGTTCCAGATGCGGCGCACCGGCATGATCGCCAATAACATGCATGTGTCGATCACGTCCCCGATCAGCCAGCTCGTGGCGCAGGTTCCGCTATCCATGACCCGGCACGCGGCCAATCGCGGCCAAGAAATGAGCCATGACGTGCGCGACCGCCTCACCGATCTCACCAGGCAATCGTCGCCCGCCGGTTCGGTAGACGAGGGAGCGGCGTCGGCAGAGCCAGCCCCGGAAATTCGGACAATAGGTTAAGTGAAAACCTTGCTTCATGATCGGGGCCGAAAGGCCCAATTGAAGGAGCGAGCATGAGCAAAATGACCAGAAAGAACCACACATCGGCGTTCAAAGCCAAGGTGGCGTTGGCGGTGCTCAAGGGCGAGTAGGCCATCGCGGAACTGGCCAAACAGGTGTATATCAGACTGCAAACCGCCGTTGACATGTCATGCTAATGCTTGCAATCCTAGGGACGTCCATAAAAGCACTTCCCTAGGTTTCAATTTCGCATCCGAAAGATGCGGGTAATTGAACGCTTGCGCTGACGCTTGTATTATTCCCGGGCGAGCTGTTCCGCCATCTGGACGGCCGCCATCGAATCGCTGACCGTTGTGAGAGGAACGCTGCTACTGACGAACTGTTCCAATTGCACTATTTCTTCCGGCGAGAATGCATGTGGATCGTGCGGGACTGCCACTGCTTCTGCGCTCCGAATCGGCCCCGGCTGGGTGGCGCCGGATGCCGCAGCGCTTGGCGAGGCTTGAGCCGCGTAATGATCGTTCATCACTTTTCGGACCAGGAACCAGGATCCCAGCGCCATGACGCTGTTTATCGCGCCGCCCACGCCGGCTGCGGCGAGTGAGCTGCCGGGAAGATCGCTCCTTGCCTTGTTGAGGTCTGTGCTGATGTCTCCCAAGGCGCTGGCCGCTCCGGCTGCAGTTCCTCCGACCAGGCGTGATTTCAACTCGTCCCACGACCAATTCGCCGAGATCTTGCCGAAGCCCTTGGCTAGCGACTGCGTGATGCCCTCAGCAGCGGCGCCGCCGAACGCGGAAAACGCGATGTCCAATGCATAGGCAAGCGCGGCGTCCTGTTCGCCGTTTTTTTGCTTGGGAAGGGATGATCTTGCCATGCTTTTGCAGGCCATGAAGGTAGTGAACGTGGCAATGAAGATGGCTTGTTTCATCGCTTCGCCGGAGACCTTGGGCGCATATTCGCTGCCTTTGCCGATGGCAAGCCTGATCTTTTTCACGCCATGCTCAGTCATGTAGTGTGTGGCGCCCAGTGCTACGCCGCCAAGCAGGTTGCCCAGTGCCGCACCGGCAATCTGCCCGTAAGCGGCGCCTGCGGTGGCGCTGGTCTTGCTGCCGATCAGTTGTCCGACTGCCGGAACGAATTCCTCGAACAACTTGCGGGAAACGCCCCAACTCACGCCGCTGACGAGGAATTGCTGCATGACCGACGACAGACCGGCATTGAGTTTTTCGGACGCGGAAAGGTCCGAGCCGTCCGCGGCCGCAGCCGTTGCTGGGCCTGCCCCCGTCCTCGTCTGATGTTCGACTGCGGGATGTTCGACGATGCCAGACTCCAGGTCGGCCGTGCTGCCGGTGCGGGTATGGGAAGATTCCGGGTTGCCTGTCGCTGGCCTCGAGTTCGAGTGATGCTGATCCACGGGCGAGTGGCCAAGCACGCTACCAAGGCGTGCCGAATCGAATCGAGCCGAGACAGGAGCCGACGACGTGCCGCCAAAGAGTCGGCTGGTTTCACCTTCATCGCTTCGCTCCTTGGGGCGCGGGGCAGGTGGCAGGTTGCTGCGCAGGAAATCGGTAGTCGGCCGAGACTTCTGCCGGGTAGGCCGGGGCGTCTGCTCTCGACTGGAGGTGGCTTCCTCCTGAGACATGTGGGGCATCGAATATGATCGGGCTGAGTCTGTTACGTTTTTATGCATTCTGGTCTCCTCGTTGGGATTGGGGCTGAAAAGATATCATCGCCTGTTGCTGAACATCCGGCTTACGTTGCGGTGTTACATGGTGCCAGGACATTTCTCACGGAATGTCGAATACACGCCAGGTTGAACTCCCGGTGTGCATCGCGTTCCACCCGGAAACCGGCAAGGCTGGTTCCCGGTTCGTCTCCTGATGGAGCAAGGACAGCCTACGCCGACGCTTCCCGGCGTCGACGCGCCAATGCGAACCGACATTTCGTTTGGCGAAGCGAGCGTCTCAGTCCCGCTTTCGCGCATGCCTGCTGCTGTACCGAGCTGCGCTGGCTTCTAGGCATGAACCCAGCTCCGCAGCTGGTCAAGCAACGCCGAAGTGACATAACCTCGATGGATCTTTTCGTCGGATTTATGGTTCCTGTCATCGTATTTATGCAATGCGCGCGACATTGCGTCGTATTTCGACCCCAGGTTCTTTTGTTCATCCGTCTTCAGATGCGCTGCCGCGAACGCACGGAGTGGCTGCTTCAACACCTCCTTGCCACTGATGTATTTGTCGCTATGCAAGTGCAGGAACACCGGCGCCGCCCGTTCGCGGTTCGACAACGGTTTGGGCTGGATGCGTATTTCGTAGAGCGTATCTTTATCCGACGGCAATTGAAGCGGGGCGCGTACGCTTTCAATCTCACCCAATTGCAGCAAGCGGCTCACGTGTTTTCCCTTGGGGAATTTGTGGCGCTTGAGTGCGTCCCCTTCCCGAGTGTCCATGCTTTGGTGAATTATTTCCAGCGCCTGCAGGCGGCTCCCGAGCAATGCGATAGTGGCTTTATCTATAACCGGAGACTTGCGTGCCTCGTCGCTCGTTGCGCGCAGACGGACGATGTCGCCGAACCAGTTTTTCGCTGACGAACGGACGAAGTCAGCTGTATCCATTGGATCGTTGCGCGGACCGTACAGCGCCTCAATACCTCCCGTGTTCTTCTTTATCGATTGTGCAAGGGCGACGACATCACCGCTCAAGCTCTGCGCAACATCGAGGTCGATCGGACACTTTTTCAAGGTTCGCTCGATCATCCCTTGGAGACCATCGTGCGCCTTCGGTGCTGGAGACTGCGCAGGAATTTCAGCCGGAATTTCAACACGCGGGGCCGATACGGCAGTATCGGCTTGGGCATGAGAGGTTTGGACATGAGAGGTTTGGACAAGAGACGTCGATGGCGCGACGGCTGGCGGACGTGCAGCGGCTTGTTTCAGCACTTGCTTGCCGCGTCCGTGCGACTTCTTGACCTTGCCGGATGCCGGCTTATTCGATCGGGTGGGAGCATTCACCGAAGTCGGCCATGCTGGTGTATCAGCCGGCAAACTCGCCGAACTCTCGGGCGGCGCTTCTGGCAACGCTGTGGAAGGAGTGTCACCGCGGTGCGGCTCGCACACCTCGCGCAAGCACGCTTGATACGCGGAAATGGCATGGGCCATCTCCAGCGAATATTGCCAGATATCAGAGTTGTCGCTCATTTCCGGCATGCTGGCGGCGTCCAGGCAAAAAAGCTCTCCTGCCGCGTTAAGCTGGTCGGCATATGCGGCGGCGAGTGCCTGGTACTCACTGCGCTTCTCTGGACTGAGTTCATCACCCCGTTCAAGGGTTCTTATCGCCTGCTCGGTATCGCTGCTCCGATTGGATATGGCGTCCAAGAGTCCCATCACGCGCTGCATGAGATGCAAGAATTCCATGCCGCCGAAGCGCAGGCAAAGCATGACCAGGCGATCGACGTTGACCGTAACCGCGTGACCGGCGATTGCCAGCAGCGCTTTCCTGGCCGCGGCCGTGCCGGATTTGACGACAGGCAATTGCTGCAACATATTCTCATGGACCTCGGCCTGTTCACACTGACAAACGAATTCGTGCAGGATGCCGCCATGCTTCGTAACCACTTCGTGAAAGCCCCGCAGTTCGCCCAGCGCCCGGCCCATGGCGGCCAACTCTTCCTGCGCTCCGATTAATTCCTCGCCGCCATGAGATGAAGACTCATGGGCGCGTTGCGCTCCTTGCCAAGACCATTGAGCAACCTGATCCGAGCTTGCATTGACGCCGTACTCTGCCGACTGAGCGCTACGCACGTGCAAGACGCCTTTTATTTCTTCGTATTGGTCATTAGCGATTTTCCCTTTCAGTCCCCCCAGCCCTGCCAGGCCGGATTCGGCGGATTTCACACCCGCTTCAGCGAGCTTCAATCGCTGCGCCATATGCGTCATCGATCCGTTGACCAGCACCTGCCAGGTTTCGCCATATTTCAGCGCAGTCTTCACCGCTTTTTCGTGTTCCGCGACGGTCGGTGCGTTATTCGCCGGACCCTGCGGAAGCGACGCGGTGCGCCTCGACCGTCCGGAGGATGCCGGCCGCGTCTGCGCCTGGTGCGCCGACGGCGGTGGTAACCCAGCCGGTGCCGCCGCCGACAGCCTTGCACCTTCCCGACCTCGTGCGCCAGAACGCTCGCCGGCATTGGCGCCGGTCTCTTCCTGTGCGGCGATAGCCGGTTCCGACGATATGGGGACGTGACGATCACTGATTTTTCCGCTCTGCATTGCATTTTTCCCGAAATCTGTGTGCTCGCGCGATGGCGCTTTGGCGAATTATTCCGGAATAAGTATCCAACGAGACTTGCCGCCGCGAAATGGGAACGCCTGCTCCGAAGACTATTGACAAGCACTCAAAATTGCCCTGTTTCCGATGCTTTGCTACGCACTAATGGCATCTCAAGAATCTATTCGTTCAGTGCCATTTTGCTTCGCATCTTGAAGATGCTTGGCCGGTCACATGTCGCAGCATGAGAACGAAATAAAAATTTCCAATTGGAAATGTCGAGCGATTGAATGGCAGATGCCAAATATCGATTGAGAGACAAGAAGACAAGAAGACAAGATTATTTGACAGGAAACTATGACCCAGACCCTTGACGGTCTTTTATGGAGCATCAGAAATGCATATACAAAACCTACCCCAGTCCACGATTGCGTCCGAGACTACCCAGAATGTCGAAACGAGTACTAGCGGTTCCAGCCAAAGGTCGAGATCGCGCAGCTCGATTGCGCGCTCAGGCGAATTAACGCGGCTTGCACAGCTAAATACTGGTAGTAACCGACATTCAGTGTCCTCCAGCATAGGCCATGAAGGAAGAGTGGAAAGCGCCAGGATATCAGTGTCTTCCAGTATCGGATTTGAAGGACGCACAGACAGCGGCAGACGAATTTCAACATCGTCAAGCAGGAGCGGAAGCAGGAGTGGAAGCGGAAGTGGAAGCAGGAGCGGACGGGCCACCGTTGGCTCGTCACTGCGGCATCACAGCGGGGAATTGAATCTCGACGTCCTCTCAGACAAGGGGAAGAAAACAGCTTTCGATGAGCAGTTGGCGCTTTCTCGAATCGGCGGCTCGCCAATTGCGGAAGGTTCTCCGCAGCCGCTGATTCCGAAAACTGTCGCCAGCCGAAAAAAGCTCTCCACCATTTTCTCTGGAAAACATTTTTTCGGTTCGTCCTCAACTGCGAAAGCGCCTCTTTCTCCCACTGCGGAAAGTTCGGCAATGGCCGGGGCCTCCCATATTGCAATCGAAATGGGAGGCATGCTTGCAGACGAGGCTGAACCAACTGCACCCTTGAATGCTGAAAACATTCAGCTGCGAGAGGAAGTAATTCAGATTCCGAACAGGGATGCAATCTCAGCGCAACTGCATGAAATATTTGCGCCGCATATTAATGAAGGCAACCATCAAGCTTTCGAATTGTTGATCAACGAGAGAGCGAACAGACTCGATGAAAAGCGCGAAACACCTGAAAGTATCCATCAGATCCTGTCAAAAGGAACTAACATGGATCGCGTCGCGCAAGCTACCGTTGGCTACGTGAGATCAGTCCCGTTTGCGATTGCATCAAGATTGCTGGACGCCAGGCAGGTATTGACCGCGGCCGCAAAAACTCCGGCACAAGGCGGCGCAATTGCCGGCGCGTTTTCTGGCGCTGCAGATACCGCGGGCGCAAAAATGCTGGAGAAATCGACCGGCAATACCCAATGGATGAAGGCAGACGCGGAACAGCTGGAGCCGGTGATGGCTGAAGCAAAAGGGGCAACGGGCAATCTGATGAAGCAAGCTCTCGAAATCTCGGCTTCGTTTCAGACCTATACCGGACGCAACATCCTGCGAAATGCTGTGGTTCCAGCGGTTGCCAAGAAAGCGGGCGCGGCTGTGGCAACTGAGGTTGACTCCTGGATGGCGGCTGCTGGAGGTCCCATCGCCGGTGCGGCTGCATATGTCGCCATGAATGCGTTCAATGAGAAGAGTCATCGTGTTGGCCCTGAATATCTGCTCGGCCGTCCTGATTGGGAAGCGCATTTCGATAGCCTGAAAAAAACCACATGGACCGATGCCGGCATCAATGGATTGAAGCGTGCCGCCAGATTGCCTGTGGATATCGCGACGGACACGCTCAGCGGGGCGCGCGAACTATTGACTGCCAGACGTATCTTGACGAACGGTGTATTGGCCGGCGGTTTTGCCGGGGTCTCCACAGCAAAAGCCGCGGCAGGAATCGCAGCGAAAAAGGCGGGCATGGATCCAGCCAGCATCTCCGCCATCCAGGAAACTGTCGGGACGATCGCCAGCGCGCCGGTATTTGCAGCATGGACAATGACCGATGTTCTCGCTGATACCGCAATTGATAAAGCAGGTGAGGCAGCGAATAGGGTTGGCAACATGATTCATCGGTCCAATCCGCCGATGGCCGCGGCAGCGGACTATCACGTGATCGACATGCCGGAGGACAATCGGGGACCGGCAGCGTAGTCCATGCTGGTATGCGGCGAAAGAATATACCAAGGGCCATGCCTACGACCTCAGTGCAGATCAGAGGTCGAGACATGGCGTTCCGATCGGCGCCTCCTTAGTCTTCGCTACGTCGGAATGTTCGTACAACTATGTTATCCAGCGCAAACGGCCATAGACACGTACGAAAGCGAATAGTTGTCGCCGCGCGTGAACGTGATTGGCGCAGCTGCAAACAGGTCGCAGATATCGTAGGAAAAGCCCTACCCAAAAACCTACCTTTCCCGATAGCTTTCCACATCTGCCACGGCATACTGACTTGTCTATGGTTTGTGAAAAATATCAATAATAGGGAAGCAGGCAAGATGAAAATTTGTGACACGTATCTCCGCTCGGCCAGCGCTACGCTGTTTTTTGTTTTTGGACTGATTTCGTCACTGGCGCACGCCGAGGTTCGTATTTCCGGTTCCGATACGGAAGAAAATCTGATCACCACTGCCATTGCGCAATATCAGCGCGGCAGTAAAAGCGATATCAAGGCCGAGTTCAAGGGAACCAGTGTCGGACTCAAGGACCTTTGCAAAGGCGCGGCTGATATCGTGCCGGCATCGAACAAGATACAGGCCGATCAAGCCAAAGCGTGTGCGGATAAAAAGATTTCCTATCTTGAGCTGCCAATCGCTTACGACGCTGTCGCGGTAATCGTCAACAAGTCGAACAATTGGGCCAATGACTTGACGATGGCAGAGTTGAAATCGATTTTTCATCCTGAGTCTTTCGGAAAAATAACACGCTGGAATCAGGTGAGAATCGCCTACAACGATGCGCCGCTGAAGATCGTATCACCCGACACCAAGTCCGGGACGACCATGTTCTTCACGGAGCGCGTGAACGCCATGCGCGGCTTCCTGCGTGGCGACTCCACGATATTCAGCGACCATGACAAGATTATCGATGCGGTATCGGAAGATATCAACGCCATTGGCTTCGTCTCTCTTGGTGCGCTGGTCGAACACAAGGGCAATGTCCGTCCGATGCCAGTCAATTTCGGAAAAGGGGCTGTAATACCGGATGCAAGTTCGGTGCTGTCGGGAGCCTATGAGCCGTTGACCCGGCTGCTGTACGTGTATATCGCCCAGTCGGCATTAGCCAAACCTGAAGTCACGGCGTTCGCCAGCTATCTGTTCGAGAACGGTGACCGCTACGCGCGCTTTTCCGGATTCGTGCCGCTGGCCGCATCAAGCTATATCAGCAGCGCGCGACGCATAAAGGCTGGGCAATAGCGCCGCACCCTGATAACAGACCCTGGGGAAACAGTTCCCAGGATTCATCCGTTTTTATAACTTTCAGAAGAGGACACTTGCATGCATCGCAGTCTATTTATCGCAATTTCAGGCATGGCGTTTGCGCTTTCCGTCCATGCCAATCCGACAGCTCAATTATCAAGTCTCGCCGACGTGGAAGATGCTCTCGGTCAAGGTGTGCCGATCTCGGTGGTGCTGGATCTTGCCAAATGCGTTCCTGGCGCCGGCGCCACATCCCCCGGCACAGTCCGCGGCGGCCTCAAGATTGAGGCATACCGGATTCTTGCGGACGGCACGCTCAGCTTCGCCGACGGCCATGCCACGGTTGACCGCAGCGGCCAGCCTATCTGGCAGTTCCTGCGCTATCAGGTCAAGCCGGATCAAGCCGTGACGTTTACGATGGATGTGTTTTCGTTGCCGTCGTATACCCGCAAGGCTGAGCAAATCAGCTATGCGTGTGCGGTAAACAAAGGCGTCGCGTTCTTCATGAATTGAATCACTAATTGAATCACGCTCCCGGTCATTCGATGAAATGACCGCCCGCGCCGATTACCGTAACCGTCACGAATTTCGAACCTGCATGGTCGGTTTCATCGTAATTCACGATGAAATCGCCAGCATCCCAGTGATGCATCGTTTCCAACGCCTTGGCCAGAGCCGGCCTGCTGGGATTCGGTCCTGCGCGCCTTAGCCCTTCGACTAATACCTTCGCTGCGATGTAGCCGTCAAAACTTATATAGCTCGCCGTCAATTTACGTCCAGCTGCATTCGCGGTTTTCAATGCAGCCTGATATTCACGGGAGATATGGGTCTCGCCATTGAACGGCGACGGCGCCACTTGCGATATCACGATGCCTCTGCTTTCTTTACCTAGTTTTACAGCCAGCTGATGTCCGCCGATAAGACTGCGCGCCAGAAATTGAACCGGCGCCTTATCGGCAGCCTGATTGAATTGCTGCACGAAGGCCACGGCGTCATCGCCGGAGACGCCGAGTATGATCGCTTGCGGATGCATCTTTACTATCTTGAGTACCGCATCGGCCGCTTGCAAAGAGTTGAGCTGCATCGTCGCGACGCCGACCGGCGCCAGCTTGATTGCCTTCAATTTTTCTTCCAGGTCTTTTTGCAAGGCGAAACCGCCGGCGGTATCGTAGCGCGCCAGCGCCACCCGCGATAATCCCATTGTCTGTACATGGCGCAACAGAGCGTCCAGTTCAGTGGAGTAGCTGGCTCGCGTCATGAACAGGATGTGATTTACCGGCCGTGCATATAGCGACTCATTGCCAGCATACGGTGCTACATACGGTACGCCGGCAGCAGTGGCTATCGGCAGCGAAGCGAAGACCGTATTGGTGAACATGTGGCCGAACAACGCTAGTGCCTGATGCCGTTCGATTAATTCTGTGGTGTTGGCTTGAGCGCGTTTTGCGTCATAGCCATCATCCAAAGTGATTAAACGAATGCGGCGGCCGTTTACGCCGCCTTCCTTGTTGATTTTTTCAAAGTAGATTTGCGCGCCGTCTCGATAGGCTTCGCCCATTTCACTGAAACTGCCGCTTAACGGCGCGGATTGACCAAGAACGATGTCGGTCTGCTCGGCGGCATGTGCCGAAAAGAATAGATGCGCCGCTGCCGCGAATACGGCCAATCTGATAATAAGCTGTCTACGTCGCATTTTGAGTTCTTACTATTAAATGATCGTCAAGCACCTTGGCCAGGCGCATCACCGTCACGCCAGGCGCCACATGGCGCAGCGACGGCATGATGATGACGCAGTTGTCGTAAGGCGTGGAAATTTCCCGTTCGCCGTCGCGCGCGATGACGCTGCCGGCGTGCTTGATCAACTCCAGCCCGCGGAAATCTTGAGTAAATTCAAAATCTGTCGTGTCCGCGACGACCGGCTGGGTTACCTGGAAAAAGTGCTGGGTCAAGAGTTCGCCTTGCATCAAAAAATTATCCAGCTTGGTTGCCGCGACGACTCCGGTCTTGATCAGGAAGCGCAACGCGGCATCTAGTGCAACGCCTTGGCTCTGGAGTGAAAAATGCTGTCCGCTCTCGATCAGCAGCGCATTCTTCGGGCTGGCTGCGTCGCCAAAGCCGCCATAATCGCGCATCCGTTTTCCGTTTGGATGACCGGCATCGACGATCACATGTTCCGGTATGCCGATTTCCGCGGCAAAGCGGATGCCTTTTTGCAACGGCCCGCTTAGCAATAACGGCGGCGCTTCTTCGTGCATCGAATGCAGATCCAGCAAAAAATCGACACTATCGATGATTGGACGCAATTCCCGCGCGCGGCGCAATTCCAAGGTGTCGTCGTGGCTGTCGAGGCGGGCTGCCGACCAGACGCGATTCAAGTCTTCATCGATAAAACGGCTTGCGTCCGGATTCTTGCTATCGAAACGATGATAGGCCTCGACATTCGCAAAACCGAGTGTGACGCGGCCTTTAAGCAGGTGCAATCCGCCGCGCAGCAGTTTGTCGACCGCGATCGCGCCGCTGACTTCGTTGCCGTGGGTTAGCGCCATGATCATCACGTGCGGACCGGCGACGCCACTGTCAAATGCATGGACGTAATCGACGCCGGTATTTCCGTGCTGCCATCTGCGGATGTCGGGAAACGTCACCTCCATTGGATAGACTTGCAACTTGGCGCGAATTTGTTCCAAGGTATTCATAGATTCCACTCCAGCAAAAAAAAATGCAAAAAATGCGAAAAAATGCCGGACGCTCTTGGCGATCCGGCAGAAATAATGTGAATGCGTAGTGACAAAAAGTACTGACAAAAAAATGCTGACAGACGCCGGGATCTTAAAATGACTTGCGGCGCGCCATCCGGCGGCCCAGTGCAAGCACCGCGACAATGCTGATCAAGCCGGTTGCCATTACATAAAAACTGGGCGCCATCTTGTTGTTGCTGAAGGCAATCATCCAGGTAACGATCAGAGGCGAAAAGCCGCCGAATATGGTCACTGAAAAGTTGTAGCTAAGCGCTAATCCGGTGCCGCGGGTGCTGGTCGGGAAAATGTCCGACAGCATTGCCGGTATCGGTCCAAGGCATGCGGCCAGCAACACGCCGACTACCGCCTGGACCATGATCAGGGTCGTCACCGTCGGCCAGGTGGTCAACATCAGGAACAGCGGGTAGGAAGTGGCGCCGATCATCATCATCGCAATTGACAGTACCCGGAATCGTCCATAGCGGTCAGACAGTGTGCCGAACATCGGCGCCGTCACCATCAGGACGAAACCTGTCACCATCGCGCCGAGAAATGAAGACGTCGCGGGAATATGCAATTGCTTCAACGCGTAAGTCGGCATGTACACTTTGTGGACGTAGTTGAACGCAGTCGCGCCAGCAACCACGCCGATGCCCAGCAACAGATTCAAACGATCGTTAACCAGTACTACCCTCAATGGCGATTTCTCTGGCTTGACGGCGGCAAGTTTCTTGAACTCCGGTGTCTCGTCGATCTGGCTGCGGATGTACAGGCCAACCGGTCCTATCAGCAAGCCAACGCAAAAGGCGAGCCGCCAACCCCAGTCATTCAACTGATTCTCCGTCAACGCATAACTGAGAAGCGCACTGACGCCGGCTGCAAGTACAGTGGCCAGGCCTTGTGTCGATAATTGCCAGCTGGCGAAGAAGCCGCGCCGTTTGGCGTCCGCATGCTCAACCATGAAAGCGGTCGCCGCACCGAATTCGCCGCCGGTTGAAAAACCCTGCAGCATCCGGGCAGCGATGACGATCAACGGCGACAGGATGCCAATCTGGGAATAGGTCGGTGCGAAAGCAATCATCGCCGTGCCTGCCATCATGAAAAGAATCGACAGCGTCAGCGACGCCTTGCGCCCGGCCCGGTCGGCATACGAGCCCAGGATAACGGCGCCGAGCGGGCGCATGACGAAGGAAATGCCGAACGTGCCGACGCTAAGCAGCAAAGAGGTGGTCTCGTCCGCGGCGGGGAAAAACAATTTGCCGATCACAATCGCGAAATATCCGTAGATCAGCAAATCGTAAAATTCCAGCGCGTTGCCGATGCTGGCGGCGCAAATTTCTTTCCAGGGATTGCGCCTTGCGACTGGCATTGCGCCTATGTCGGTTGAATGAAACTGTGCTGACATGAGATATCTCCGGAATTGTAATGAGCGAGAAGTGTAGGGCGATGTTTTTTACGCTCATTGCTATTTCGGCAGCGATCGCTGCTCATTCGGCCCAGCCGATTTGCGGTGCACGCAACTGGTGCTGCGCACCATTGAAAAAGGGCTTATTTGGTGCTGCGGTGCGCGTAACTAGTGCGATGTGTAGTGCAATGCGTGGTGCAATGCATCATGAAGATCATCTTATTTATTTACTTACTTATTTACTTACTTATTTATTTTTGCAGCTGCTGACAGGCCCTGCCAGATAGCCTCCACCCGCGCATTGCTGCTGCGGCGCGAGCGGTACAGCGAAATATCGAAACTGACCCGCATGCTGGCGCCGCCGGCGACCGTCAGGTGGCCCTGCTTCAATTCATCCTGCACCAGCCTCTGCGGCAACCAGGTCAAGCCGGCGCCACGCTTGGCCATTTCCAGGATCGCTTCGTAAGAATCGGCCTGGCAGACCATGTGCAGCGGTAATTTGTGCGGCAGAGCCGCCAGATGCTGGGACAGCACGCTGCGCAGAGTCAATGACGGAGCGTAAGCTAGCCAGGGAATCGGTGTATCGCCGGTTGGAGAAATGCGGAATTGAGGACGTCCTTTTGCATCTGGCGCACTGACGGGCAGCAGCACTTCGTGATCCAGCAAGATGGATTCGTAGAGATTGGGATCGATCAGCAGTCGGGTAGACGGACTGCCGTAACTCAACAGCAAATCGACGTCGCCGGACGCCAGGCGCATGATCCCCTCCTGTGCGCCGCCGGTGCTGAGCGACACCAGGAATGGACCGAAACGCTGGTTGATGGATTCACACCAGTCCGGGAAAAAGGTTTTCGCCAGCGTCCGGCCGGTTGCAATTCTCAGGGTCTGCTCCGAATGCGGCGCGGTGTTTTGCAACTGGGCGCGCGCTGCATGCAAGACATCCAGCGAATGGGTCGCCGCGTCCAGAAACAGCATGCCGGCCGGCGTCAGGGAAACCGGCTGTTTGCGTTCCGCCAGCGGTGCACCGACCCATTCTTCCAGTGCGCGAATGCGGCGGCCGAAGGCTGGAGACGTGACAAAACGATTTTCCGCCGCCCGCGAAAAATTGCGTGTCCGAGCCAATTCGACAAAATCCTCCAGCCATGCTAGTTGCATTCTTATCCTCTTACTATTGAGAGTTTCATCATTCAAGACATCGCCACGGCAGAGTCATCTGGGGTCAGAGTCAACGGGGTTAGTCAATTTCTGCAGTGCTTCATCGCCAACTTGACTCTGACCCCACATGACGGATTCGGAGAAAGACAGGACGCATTACGCCGTTTTGTTCTTTTTTAACGATGAGTCAGTACTCCGTGGCCCGCTAAGTGGGGTCAGAGTGAAGTTTCTGCAAAAAGCGCGCAGAAAGTTCACTCTGACCCCAGTTAGCTGCTGACCCCCACTTAGCTGCGTTTGTTAAGCGCATTGAAATGATACATGAGCAGATATCACGCAGGTTTTAAGCGGGGAACAAAATGCGGGGCAGGATTCATGACATCGCCACGGCAAGAGTCATCTGGGGTCAG
>Ga0207141_10053_pt1 | contig 39800 bp, 41 predicted proteins | sample Alteio_BWMinHeat_5_FD_153553 | JGI IMG/M metagenome (GOLD analysis project Ga0207141, IMG submission 153553) | Enriched cells from forest soil in Barre Woods Harvard Forest LTER site, Petersham, Massachusetts, United States -... | ecosystem: Environmental > Terrestrial > Soil > Temperate forest >... | reverse complement strand
ATGCAGATTTTCAAAGCTCACGGTGTTGTCGCGATTCACCGCACGCTGCCATTGCAGGCAGAAACTTTTCCAGATTGGTTCTCCGGCAAGGCACAAACGCACTCCCGGGTTGCTCCGGCGCGATCGCTGTACAAGGCGCAGAACACGCCTTTCCGCTCGATCACTTCCCGCAACCCGCCCAGCACCGTGGTGCTGGATTCTTCTTCCACCAGTTGCGCGTAGTAGATCTCGCTCCTGGCATCGTCCAAAATCAGCAGCAAGTCCTACCAGCGCTCATCTTGAAACCAGCAGTGCTCACTGCTATCGATGCGCAGCAGCATGCCCGGCAAAGGTCGCCGTGGCCGCCGCTTGCGATGCTGTCCGCGCTTGCATCCCCGCGCGGTCAGCCCCGCTCCTTGCAACACTCCTTTGACCCAGCTGTAGCTGAGCTCAATCTCGTGCTCGCCCCTGAGCTTCTCGTGGAAGTGCCGCAGGTTCAGATCGAAGTAGCGCTCGCGATACAGCTCCAGTGCCCGTTTCGCCGTGGCCACCGGCACCCCTTGGGCGACGGCTTGCCCCGCCGCCGGTCAAGTAATCCGCGAAGCCCAAACTCCCCGTAGCGCTCCCGCCAGCTTCGCATCTGCCGGTCGCTGATGCCGATAATCTCCGCTGCCTGCCACCACGTAATCCGCTTGGCTAGCGCCCGCAAAATGACTTCCTCTACTTTCATCGCCCGCTCCATCGCGGCCTTCGTGTAAAAGATCATGGGCGCATGATCTCCTACCTTCACCGCCCGCAAAGCGGACACATCACCTGGTATTCGCACCGGACATATCATGTGCTAACGACACAATTACCGGTTCCGCGTTGACTACCCCGCTCGGATTGAGTAACATCCTTTTTCACCAAGGAACCCGGGGGAATGGCTTACCCAACACGGCGGACAGGTGTGGTGCTCTTCCAGCTTGGCGGACCTGACACGCTGGAGGCGATCGAGCCTTTCCTTTTTAATTTGTTTTGCGACCCTGATATTATCGACTTCCCCTTCGCCCGCATCGGTCGCAAACCGCTGGCCAAGCTGATCTCCAGCACTCGCGCCCGAAAGGTCCAGCATCATTATGCGACCATCGGCGGAGGCTCGCCCATACGCCGATTTACCGAGCAGCAGGCCCGGGCTTTGCAGAGAAAGCTAGTCAGTTCCGGTTTGGACGCCCGTTGCTTTATTGCCATGCGGTACTGGCATCCATTCACCGCTGAGGCCATCGAACAACTTCGGGCGGCGCAGTGCGACCAGGTTGTCTTGCTTCCTCTCTATCCGCATTATTCCAGCACAACAACTGGCAGCAGCCTTAACGAGTGGCGACGCCAGTTTCAGGAAGACATTCCGGCCTATAGCATCGAGCCCTTCTATCGTCATGAGCTTTATTTGCAGGCGCTGGTCGAGAAGATAGACGAGGCGCTGGCAAGGTTCTCCAACCCTGACGGCCCGGAGATCGTTTTCAGTGCGCACAGCGTTCCGGTTGCGGTCATCGAAAAGGGCGATCCTTATCAGCGGCAGATTGAAGAGACGGTTGAACTGTCGATGCAGCGCGGGGGATGGCCCAATCGCTACCGGCTCTGCTATCAGAGCAAAGTGGGGGCCAGTAAGTGGCTGCAGCCTTCGCTGCACACGACGTTGCGCGAACTCGCGATCAAGAAAGATCGCGAGGTTTGCATTGTTCCCATTTCTTTTGTCTCCGATCACGTGGAGACCCTGGGGGAAATCGACCACGAAGCTCGCGCCGAGGCTGCGCGCCTTGGGATCAGAAAGTTCGAAATGACTTCGGGATTAAACGATTCCCCAACCTTCATCGCGGCGTTGGCCGACTTAGTGGGCGCCGCGATCAGCGTCGATATGGGAAAAGAGCGCGGGGCAGAGTCGTTCACTGTCGCGGCAGACTGATGGGAGAATTACAATAAACGCTAGCCAAGTATAGACATAAGGGGTGAGGTCGGATGGCAGACGAATCCGCCAAAGCAGGTGGCGTTCTGGGGCATCTTCCGCCGTGGCCGCGGACGGCGCTCAATAACTCGGTCATCGGTATGGAGCAGGCCTATCGCCAGCGCAAAGGCCTACCCGTGCTCAGCGATGCAGATATCGAAGCGCTGAAAGCTGGCCAGCCGATGGCTTGGGAAACTGGAGACGGAGGATCAGCGCCCGTCGCGGCCACTCCCGCTCCTCCCACAACTGTATCTCCCTCGCCCGTAGCAACGACTGCTGCAGCGGCACCGGCAAGCGGCCTCAGCGAAGACGTCGCCAAGTGGGTTGCAGAGGGAAGGAAGTGGAGCAAGTCGACCATCGCGGCAGAACAGGCGCGCCGTGGACGCAAAGGCTTGCCTGCTCTCAACGATGTTGAGATTGCAGCTCTACTGGGAGAGCCAGTCGAATCTGTAGCTTCTGCTGCACCCGTTCCCGCCGCTGCTGCCACCCCACCGCCTGCCGTCCCGTCAGGCCCGATTAGCGCTGACGTCGCCAAGTGGGTTGCAGAAGGAAAGAAGTGGAGCAAGTCGACCATCGCGGCAGAACAGGCGCGCCGTGGACGCAAAGGTCTCCCCACACTCAACGATGCCGAAATCGCAGCGCTGCTAGGAGAGCCAGCCGCTGCAGCGCCGGCAGCTGCAGCGACCGCAGCCCCGGTCCCCGCCGCCGCTCGGCCTGCGGCGGCCAAAGCCGCGCCTCCCTCAGCGGCTGCTTCCGTAGCCCGCAGCGGTGAATCGACAAGCTACGTGGGAACGCCTGCAGTCGGAACCTCCAGAGCCGCAGCTGCTGGAGGCGTCGCATCGATCGGCCCCGAAGATAGCGAGGTCAATCAGCAGCGCCGCCGACTAGTGTGGAGTGCGGTCGCTGCTTTTCTCGTGGCGTGGTTCCTGGCCTTCTTCCGCTTCTTTTTGCCGCGTACTTTATTCGAGCCTGCGACCAGTTTCAAGATCGGCTATCCGGAAGAATACGGTCTGGGAGTGGACACGAAGTTTCAACAGAAGTACCGCATCTGGGTCGACCGGACGCCAGATCGTATTTTCGTAATCTACGCCCGCTGCACTCATCTCGGCTGCACGCCCGATTGGAAGCCAAGCGAAAACAAGTTCAAATGCCCGTGCCACGGCAGCGGGTACGACAGTGAAGGAGTCAACTTCGAGGGTCCGGCGCCGCGGCCCATGGATCGCGCGAAAGTGGACATCGCGCCCGATGGTCAGATTCTGGTGGATGTATCAAAGCTCTACCAGTGGCCCAAGGGCCAGCCGAGCCAGTTCAACGATCCTGGAGCTTTCTTGCGCGCATAGTTAGATGGTGTGGCGCGAGCGCCCTCGCCCGCGTAGTTTGCAATATCGAAGCACGTTAAGAGGAAACAATGCCTGAAGAAAACGGAAACGGCAAAAACGGCGATCGCGTCGGCCTGCTGCAGCGCGTGAAAGCTGGCGTGAAAGAAGACGTCCAGTCGCTTAAGACCGACATGCCTGCGAAGGCCAAAGAGCAGATCGAAGGCCTGAAGGATCCCACCAAGACTCAGGTCTACACTTCGATCTTCCGCCACAAGCATGACGACACCCCGCGCAACCGAGCGCTGGGCGTGCTGTCGAACGTCTTCCTGCACTTGCACCCGGCCAAGATCAATCGCGACGCGGTACGCTACAGCTATACCTGGGGCATGGGCGGAATCACGTTCTACTTATTTATCGTCCTCACCTTTACCGGCGTCCTGCTGATGTTCTATTACCACCCCAGCAAAGTACAGGCCTTCCGCGACGTCCTCTATCTCGAGCACGACGTTCCCTTCGGAAAGCTGCTCCGGAATATGCATCGATGGGCGGCTCACTTGATGGTAATCGCTGTCTGGCTGCATATGTTCCGGGTTTTCTTGACCGGTTCGTATAAGAAGCCGCGCGAGTTCAACTGGAATATCGGCGTGCTTCTGCTGGTGTTCACGCTGCTGCTCTCGTTCACCGGCTACCTGCTTCCCGACGACCAACTCGGATTCTGGGCAGTCACGGTGGGAACGAACATGGCGCGCGCCACGCCGCTGCTGGGCCACGAAGGGCCCTTCGGCAAAATGCTGGGGATGACTCCGTATAACGACGTTCGCTTTGGTTTGCTCGGCGGATCGATCGTGGATGCAAACGCATTGCTTCGCTCCTACATCTGGCACTGCATCGGCATTCCGATCGTAGCTTCCGTTTTGATGATCGTGCATTTCTGGCGGGTAAGAAAAGATGGTGGCATCTCCGGCCCAGCCCCGGTAATGTTGACGGCGGAAGCTGATAAGCCTCGCCGTAGCGCGTAGGCAAAGCCTGAGACGTAGCAAGCTGCGTCTCTACAGTAAAGCGAACTGCGGTAGAGACGTTGCTCTGCAATGTCTCCTGCTTAGGAGCACCTTATGGATTGGCGACAACTCTGGGAGATCTGTTCCGCGCCCGACAACGTGCCTATCGTTGGTTTGATCCCGCTTTTGATGTTCTACATTTATCTGGCGTGGAAGCAGGCCAGTGCCAACGATGAACTGATCGGCGAACTGGAGACCAATCCCGCGATGGCAAAGACGCATCATCGCAAGAGTTGGCCATTCCGTCCCGGCTGGCAAAAGGAAATCCACGTCTGGCCATTTCTCCTGCGCATTGAATTCCTCGCTGCCATTATTGTCACCATTATTTTGATGATTTGGTCTATCACACTGAGCGCGCCGCTCGAGGAACCGTCGAATCCCAACCTCACGATGAATCCCGCCAAGGCGCCCTGGTATTTTCTCGGCCTGCAGGAAATGCTGGTGTACTTCGATCCGTGGATCGCCGGGGTGGTAATGCCGACTCTGATCATCATCGGCCTCATGGTGATTCCGTACATCGACACCAATCCGCTGGGCAGTGGCTACTACACGTGGAAGCAGCGCAAGTTTGCCATTGGCACATTTCTGTTTGGTTTCGTGATTCTCTGGGTCGCGATGATTATTATCGGCACTTTCATCCGCGGACCCGGTTGGCAGTGGTTCTGGCCAGGGCAAACCTGGGATCACAATCGGCTCATTTATGAGGTGAACCGCGACTTGCCCGATCTTTTCGGGATCACTTCGAATTTAGGGAAGGCAATCTTCGGCGCAATCGTGGTTGGAGGCTTTTACCTAGCAGGAGGATTTCTGGTGCACGCACTCTTCCGGCGCTACAACCCGAAAGATTATCAGCGCATGAGCCTACTGCAATATTCCATCATGATGTTTTTCTGGCTCACGATGCTGGCGCTGCCGTTGAAGATGCTATTGAGGCTCGCGTTCAATATCAAGTACGTATGGATAACGCCGTGGTTCAACGTGTGAAGTAACAAAAAGTTGTCATTCCAAACGAAGCGAGGAATCTCGGTGCTTCCCGGCGAAGACAGGATCCCTCGCTTCCCTCGGAATGACAAGAGTTTAGTTGTGTGCAACATCTGATGGGAGGATTTTGGTGCCCGAACAACCAATCCCTGAGCAAGATCCGGTAGTAACGAAATCGTACGCGCTGTATTACGTCGTCTCGATGGTGCTGCTCATGGCGACGCTGTTCTGGGCTCTGTGGGATGAAGCTTACGGACAGCGGCCCTGGAAAGCGTTCCAGAACGAATGGAAGCAGCGCTATACCGCTGTGCTCAATAAGACCGAACCGGCGTCCGACAAGTCGGTAAAGAATGTCGAGAACAATCCCGAGTACCAGCAATTGGAGCAGGCTTACAAGCAAGCTGATGCGGCGGCGAGACCTCGCAGGGACGAGCTTCAGAAACACATCACCGATCTCAGCGCGCAAGTCCTAGCGGTGCAGAATGTTTTCACCGACAAGCGTGCCTACGCCAATTCTCTGACTTACCAGATCGAAACCGACACAAGCTCTTCCGGAAAGGAAAGCAAGAAGAAGGATCTGGAGGATTACAAGAAAAAACTCTGGACCGTAGAATTCCCTGACGGCCACAAAGAAAAATATAACTTCCGCCAACTAGAGGAAAAATACAACGAACTCAAGGACGAACGCACCAAGCTGAACGCAGAACTTGGCGACGTACTCAAGCCCGTGACAGCAGCCAGTACCGCCATGTCGGCTTATGTTTCCGAGCACATGGTAGATCTCACCCCCGCTCAAATCGAAGGTTTGCAGAAAAAGACGAAAGAGTGGGATCCGAAGATCGTCCAGATCAACGTGGCGGAAGCGAATATCGTGGACCGTTGCGAATCCTGCCACATGGGCGTTCGTGAGCCGTTGAAACTCACGGCCGCGACCATGGAAGCCAAGGGTGAGAAGAAGCCTGACGAATACGCGGAGGCGTTCGTCAGCCATCCCGAGCCTGGGCTGTTGAAGACTCACGATCCCGACAAATTCGGGTGCTCGCCTTGCCATCAAGGCAATGGCCGTGCCACTACCAGCATTGAGAAGGCTCACGGAAATTACGAGCACTGGTTATGGCCGCTCTTTCCCAAGCAAAACGTCGAAGCCGGATGCCAGACCTGTCACGCCTCCGACATGGTTCTGGTCAGCGGAGACGTGGGATGGACTATCAGTGAAGGCAAGGACTTGTTTCGGCAAAAAGGCTGCATGGGCTGCCATCGCTATGAGGGATACGACAAAGAGCCCGAGGATTTGAACAATGTCAGCCAGCAGATCAAGCAACTTGAGCAGCAGGAAAAAGACAACCTCAAGCAATCTGCCGATTTGATGAAGCAGGCCGACGCCGCCCAGAGCAACGAAGAAGCCAACCGGCTGAACGACCAAGCTATCGCCCTCAAGGTTGCCAACAGCAAGGACGACGGCCACATTCAGCAGCTCGACTTTCAATCGCACAGCCTGATGCAGGACATGAAAAAAGTTGGGCCGAACTTGAAAGACATCCGGCTCAAGCTGAACAAGAACTGGATTCCGGTGTGGCTGAAGAAGCCAACAGATTTCCGCCCCACCACCAAGATGCCGAATTTCCGCCTGACCGATCATCAGATCCAGGCGATTTCGGCTTACTTGTGGCAGTCGGCATTTACCGATCCGTTGCCAAAACAAAAACCGGGGAATGTTGAACACGGCAAAGAGCTCTTTGAAACCCGCGGCTGCATGGCTTGCCACTCCATGGGCGAGGCCGATCAGATGCTGGGCGGGACTTTCGCCGCGAATCTGACCCGCGAAGGCGAAAAGGCCAATTACGATTACCTGGTTCGTTGGATTCACAATGCGCGGCAGCGCACTCGCCCGTATTGTCCGTACGAAAAGAAGGATGTTGGTCCGGAAGACTACGCCAAGAAGGGCCTGCCTTACCAGTTCGACTTGCAGCACAGCCAATGTCCCAACGACGGACACGAACTGCAAGTACAGAACATGACCGTAATGCCGAGCCTGCGTCTTGCTCCGGAAGACGCGCAAGACATCGCGTCCTATTTAATGACGCAGAAAAAGCAAGAGCCATCATCCTATGCCGATGCTTCTTTCATGGACGATCCCAACCTGAAGGCCGAAGGGAAAAAGTGGGTTCGCCACTACGGCTGCTCCGGCTGCCACGAAATTTCCGGCATGGAGGACGAAGGCCGCATCGGCACCGAACTGACCTTCGAAGGCAGCAAACCCATCGAACGCCTCGATTTCGCTCTCTTCACCGAAGTCGCTCAGCGCGGTGGCAAGCATGCCGAGCCAATCACCAATCCAGAAGATCTGGCGCGACTCCCCGAGGGCCCAGCAAAAGATTCGTGGTACGACCACAAGGGTTTCTTCGAGCACAAACTTGCCGAGCCCAACATTTTCGACCTGGGCAAAATCAAGTCTGAGACTGAAGCCTTGCGCATGCCGAACCTCCACCTCACGTCGGAGCAGATTCGCGCCCTGACCACATTCCTGCTGGGAAGCGAGGAGAGTTCCCTGCCCACCGATTACCAATACCGTCCCGGCGATGCCCGTCATGACATTCAGGAAGGCTGGTGGGTGGTCAAGAAATATAACTGTATGGGATGCCATCAGTTCATTCCCGGCCAGAAGACCATCCTCATGGGCCTGCCTCAGTACCGCGAGAATCAGGAACAATTGCCCCCGAAACTCCTGACCGAAGGCGCGCGCGTCGACCCCGAGTGGTTGCGGCGCTTCTTATCGAATCCGTCCCTCAGTGATACGGACACGAATCGCAACGGCGTGCGCCCGTACTTAAAAGTCCGGATGCCTACGTTCTCTTTCTCGGACAATGAACTGCGCAAGCTGGTGCGATTCTTCCAGGCACTCTCACAGCAGCCGATGCCCTATATTCCAGAGCAGGTTCCAGTATTGACTGCGAAGGAATCCGACATGGCGCGCAGCTTGTTCTCGAGCACAGCCGCACCCTGTTTGAAATGCCACGCCACCGGCGATCCAGCGCACGACAAGATTGCTACCGCGCCGAACTTCTTGCTCGCCAAACAACGCCTGAAACCCGACTGGGCGGAGCGCTGGGTGCTTGACCCGCAAGCCATCAGCCCTGGCACGTCGATGCCGTCAGGATTATTCAGGCGCGAGAACAATCACTGGGTCTTTGCCGGGCCAACACCGCCTTCGTTTCAAGGCTATGAGAAAGACCAGTCCAAGTTGTTGGTGGATTATATTTTCCAATTAACCCCGGAAGAGCAAAAGCGCGTAGCCGCGTCCATGGGACGAACCAGCGCTTCAACCCAGGCCCCGGCGAAGTCTAAGCAGGCTGCGACACTGTCTCAGCGCGCAAGCGCCGGCGGTTCGCGGTAGAATATTGGGTTTCGTAGTGCCACCGTCCCGGCGGCTGTCGCGAGGGCGTCCCGTGCTCTCCGGGCATAATTCAGTAAATGACTTTAACTAACGGGCTTTTCAAAACGCATTAACACTCCAGAAAGGGCGACATGATGAAAAACAAAACCTCTGCAGCAATGTTTGGCTGCCTCTGCCTGCTCGGCCTATGGCTACTCGTCGGCTGCAGCAAAAAAGAGAACACTAATGAATCCCAGACTACTTCGCCTTCACCCGCGGCACAACCCGCGCCGGCGGCCACTCCCATTGATCCCAGCACCGTGGCTTCAGTCAGCGGTACGGTGAAGCTTGACGGCGCTGCTGCCAAGCCCTCCAAGATTGATATGAGCCAGGATGCGGCCTGCAAAGGCACCAACACGGCTGAGACGATCGTCGTCGATGGCGGCAAGGTGGCCAATGTTTTCGTGTATGTAAAAGATGGTCTGGGCGACCGCACCTTTGACGTTCCCAAAGATGCAGTGACCATCGATCAGAAGGGTTGCCAGTACCATCCCCACGTGCTGGGCGTGATGACGGGCCAGAACATTGAAATCAAGAATGACGATCAGACCACGCACAACATTCACCCCACGCCGCAAGCCAATCGCGAATGGAACGAGTCTCAACCGCCGGCGGCCGCTCCGCTTGAAAAGAGCTTTGCCCGTGAAGAAATCATGCTGCCCGTGAAGTGCAACCAGCATCCATGGATGAGGATGTACGTTAATGTAGCCAAGAACCCATTCTTTGCGGTCACCGGCCCCGATGGCAAATATGAAATCAAGGGCCTACCGCCGGGCGATTACACCATTGCATTCGTGCAGGAGAAACTGGGCGAACAGACCCAAAAGGTCACACTGGCCGCCAAGGACAGCAAAACGGTAGATCAAACGTTCAAAGCGCAGTAAGCACCGCCAGACAGGACGGGCGTCTCACCCGTCCTGCTTGAATCGCATAGGGATGACCCGTCCAGCCGAGTAAGGCTAGGCAGTTGTAAAATCGAAGCAGGGAGTAATCCGCTGAAGTCCCTCGCCACACCCTACAATCGCGCGCACCACCGCTTCGCTGTCTTCGTAGCGTGCGCGACTTTTGTTCTCATCGTCGCCGGGGCGCTCGTCACCAGCAACGACGCCGGCCTCTCCATTCCCGACTGGCCCACTTCTTTCGGATCATTTAGTGTCCCGCCGTTGCATGGAGGAATAAAGTTCGAGTGGAGCCATCGCGCGATCGCAGGCTCCATCGTGATCCTCACGATTTCGATCGCCGCATGGACATGGTTCGCCGACCGTCGCCGATGGATGAAGTGGCTGGGCATCGCCGCCCTCGGTACGGTTCTCACGCAAGCAATTCTCGGCGGACTCACGGTCCTGTTATTCCAACCGCCGTGGGTCTCCTCCGCCCACGCCGCGGTGGGACAGACATTTTTCTGCATCGCTGTGACTATCGCCATGTTCACCGGACGCCGCCGGATAGAAGAAGTCCCGCAGATTGAATTTGACACCCGTCGTCCCAGCCTGATCACACTCACGCTGCTTTCCATCTTCGTGCTTTACGTTCAACTGATTCTGGGCGCCATGTTCCGTCACCACGGCATGAGTTGGTGGCCGCACGTCGTGAACGCCGCCGTGGTTGCTTTCGTGCTGACCTGGACAGCCATTCGTGCTTTGTCACAATTCTCCAAGATTGAAGCAGTGCGGCGGCCAGCAATTATTCTCGTTTCGCTGATGATCGTCCAACTTTGCCTCGGCTTCATCGCGTTTCTCACCCGCGTAGCCTGGGGGCGCGATGCGGTTCAACCCGAACTCCCGATGGTGATCTCGACCGTAGCCCACGTCGCCGTTGGGGCACTGCTTCTGGCGACCGCCGTCATTCTCGCCATTCAGGTATGGCGGCAAGTGCCGTTATCGTTTGAGGAACCCGTCCCGAGCCGAACTCAAAAACCGGTCGCCGCGTGATCCGCAGAACACCGTCTCATCGTAGAATAGTCTGTGGTTTCGAAAACTCCATTTGCCGTGGCTGAATCTGAGACCGGTCTCACCGTCGAGCCTGCTGTTATTTCCGTCCAAGATGTCGTGCATCGCTACGGTGACCGTGCCGCACTGAATGGTGTGACCTTCGATGTTCGTCCCGCCGAACTGTTCGGACTGCTGGGGCCAAATGGCAGCGGCAAGACAACTCTGTTCCGCATTCTCTCTACGCTCATGATCCCCGTAGCGGGGCATGCCACAATCATGGGGTTCGACGTCGCTCGGGACCCCAACAATCTGCGCCGCCAGATCGGCGTGGTCTTTCAGGCCCAAAGCATCGACATAAAGTTGACGGCCGCCGAGAACCTCTGGCACCAGGGGCATTTGTACGGCTTGCACGGCACGGCACTGAAAGCGCGCATCGCCGAAATGCTGGGCCGGGTCGGGCTGGAGGATCGTGCCAACGAAAAGGCTGAGACTTTCTCGGGAGGGATGCAGCGGCGTCTGGAATTAGCCAAGGGACTGCTTCATCACCCCTCAGTGCTCCTACTAGACGAGCCCACCACCGGACTCGATCCCGGAGCCCGGCGCGATCTCTGGCAGTATTTGGCGATCCTACGCGACGAAGAAAGAGTCACGGTGATCGTTACTACGCACCTCATGGAAGAAGCCGAGCGCTGTGATCGCCTCGCCATCCTCAACGAAGGAAAGGTGGTGGCGCTGGGCACTCCGGACGAACTCAAGCATGAAATCGGAGGCGACGTAATCCTGCTGGATGCGAAGAACCCCGACTCACTCGCAGAAAGAATCCGCACTCGCTTCCATTTGGACGCACAGGTTCTTCACGGACAGGTCCGCATCGAACGCGAGAACGGCCATCGCTTCATCACCGATGTAGTCGAAGCTTTTCCGGGCGAGATTGAGGCGATTTCAGTAAGCAAGCCAACTCTGGAAGACGTTTTCATCCACCGCACCGGCCACCGCTTCTGGACCGATGACGGAGAGAGCCAAAGTAGTGCCGCATTCCCGGCAGCTTTCGTGGGGGGCGCCACAAAAGGAGCTGACAAACGATGATGCTGATGTTGTCCGTCATTCTCGGGATCGTCCCTCTCATGGGAGTCGCGTGGATCGTTCTGAAAGCAAGCGTCACCACGGTCGACGGTCTCTTCATGAGCCTGATTCTTCTGACGCTGTCCGGCATTCTCTTTCTGAATGCATATCTCGAGGTTCGCGGGAAGCTTAAGAAGTCCGCAGCGCCACCGGCGCAGAAAACGAGTTGATGTGGCCACGCGGAGCCAAGTTTTACCAACGCAAGCCGCCCCACTCTCGAGCGGCGTGATGCTCCCAGCTTTTACGTTATGGTGGCGGGAGATCGTTCGCTTCTACCGGCAGCGTTCGCGAGTCGTCGGCGTGATCGCATCCCCATTACTATTCTGGATGGTTATCGGCTCCGGTTTCGGCACCTCGTTCCGGTCAGGCAATGCCCCCGGACAGCAGCACTATCTGGATTACTTCTATCCCGGCGCACTGATCATGATCGTGCTGTTCACTTCGATTTTTGCCATGATGTCGTTGATCGAAGATCGCAAAGAAGGATTCCTGTTGTCGGTCATGGTCGCGCCCGTGCCCCGGTCCGCCATCGTGCTCGGCAAAGTTCTGGGCGGAACAACTTTGGCGGCTATTCAAGGTTTGATCTTTTTGGCCTTCGCGCCTTTTGTCGGTGTGCACCTGGGCCCGATCGATTTTCTTCTAGTTGTGTTTGTAGTTTTCCTGGTTTCCTTTGCGCTGACTTCTCTGGGATTTGCGATAGCATGGCCCATGGATTCGACCCAGGCGTTCCACGCCATCATCAATCTTTTTCTCATCCCGCTCTGGCTGCTCTCGGGGGCGCTGTTCCCGCTGTCAGGAGCCTCGGGCTGGCTGCGGATGGTGATGCGATTGAATCCCCTGACCTATGGCGTCGAAGCCCTGCGCAATCTACTGTATCCGGAAAGCCCGACCGTGCTGCCGCTGCCGGCTTCAATCGCCGCGTTAGCCCTGTTTACCATCTTTATGTTCGGGCTGTGCTTTTTCAGAGTAAGCCGCCGCACCACCAGGCCGGCCGCTTGAGAAAGCTTTACCACAGAGACACAGAGTCACAGAGAAAATCCAAAGAATTTCTCTGCGACTCTGTGTCTCTGTGGTGAAATGTTCTTGACATGTCTGCGGTACGGCTAAAGATCGATGTCTCTGGAACAGTGGGCGACGAAGCCTGGCGCGGGATCCAGCAGTTCGACCAAATCCAGAGCGCTGACTTCGGCCCACAGTTCGGCAGCGGCGGGCGTTGCAGTCATCCGCTTAACGCGCCCCACAACAAAGGCGAATGGATAGGCGCAGAAATCCGCCTGCAAACCCCGCTTCTAGCCCAATATGCAGTCTCCCACTACCTTGAGCAAGACCGCGTGTTGGATGCGGACGTGGTGGAGTAACTCACCGATATGATTGGCCCGCCCAACGCCACTCCGCAAACTCCCACAGACGCAAGCAAGCCCCCTAAGCCGCGTATGTCCACGCGCAACCGTCTGCTTTTCTTCCTGACCGGATGGCTGATCGTTCTAATGCCGTTCTTGTTCTGGTGGAACACGTGGTTCGGCCGCCAACTTTCCGACAAACAACTCGGCGAATATTTGCAGGACGAAAAACATCCCCGCCACATTCAGCACGCTCTGGTGCAGATCGGGGAACGCATGACTCGGCACGACACCAGCGTCACGGAGTGGTATCCACAGGTTGTCCGCCTGGCCTCTTATCCCGTAGAAGAAGTCCGCAACACCGACGCCTGGGTCATGGGCCAAGACACATCGGGTGCCGGCTTTCATGACGGTCTGCTGAAAATGCTCGCCGATCCCTCCCTCATAGTCCGAGGGAACGCCGCGCTTTCGCTGGTACGCTTTGGAGACGCGACCGGAAGGCCGCAGGTGCTTGAACTTCTACAACCCGCCACAATCTCCGCGCCGGAGTCAGGAATAGTAACCGACACCAGCGCAGTGGGCACTGCCATTCGTCAAGGAGGAATCGTCGCCAAACTCCAGGAAGGCGGTCAGATTAAAGAACTCCGATCCCCAATCAGCGGCCGTCTGCGCACGCTATCAGCGGACACTGGACAGACGCTTGCGGCAGGCTCTGCAATCGCAACCATCGATCCGGGAACAGAACAAGTGTGGGAAGCATTGCGCGCGCTTTACCTGGTCGGCCAGCCAGAAGATCTGGCCGCGGTTCAACCCTATGAACGGGAGTTACCCGACATCCCTGACCATGTGCGCAAGCAAGCTATAGAAACCGAAAAGGCGATTCGAGAAAGAAACGCCCGGTAGCTGCCGGAAGATGTTGTCGCACAACTCGACAGAAAAATCATGGTGCAGTTCCTGGGATATATCGCTCTCGTCGTCCGCGATTACGACGAAGCCCTGGCCTTCTTCACGCAATTGCTTGGCTTCACCGTGATCGAGGATAGCGGCGCCAAAGATCCCATGGAGAACAACAAGCGCTGGGTACTCGTCAGTCCATCCGGTTGCGGGGGCACCAGCGCCTGCTTCTAGAAAAACGCGGCCGCCAGTCTGGTTCCCAACGCGGCTCGCCTCGTCTGGTGTTGACGCTCGGGCTATTTCTGCACACCGACGATTTCTGGCGCGACTACCGTGAAATGCAAGCGCGAGGTGTGACATTCAGAGAGGAACCACGGAACGAAGTCTATGGCACGGTAGCAGTCTTCGAAGACCTGTACGGGAATCAATGGGATCTACTAGAACTGAAGGACCACCCCGAAATTTGATAGTGCGGCTGAAAACTCAGAGCTGACAGCTAGATCGGCATGACGCCAACTTCTTTTTCCACCTCGACCGTGTCCACCATCACGATCGCGTCCCAGGGACAGCCGTCGAGGAAGCATCCATCCGGACCTTTGCTGATGCACTTCTTGCATCCGATACAAAGAATCGGGTCAACCTGAATCCTGCCAAACGGAGTGCTGTCTTCGTCCGGAACCCAGAACATGCAATCTTCCACCGGACAATACTCCACGCAAGCCGGAGACCCGGCGCACCCGGTGCAGCACTCGGTGATAACCGCCAACTCCTTTGGTTTCTTCTTTCGAGGAGTCAACAGCCCCTTGGACTTAGGTTCGAACTTAAGCTCGTCGGGCACCATCCCCGCCGGCTTCAACGACTCCGCTTCAGCAGCCATGGCCCAGATTATACCGTAGTGCTTGGGAATTTCATCATGCCATAAGACCGTTAGGATTTGTTTGAAGGACGTCATCCCGAAACTCGGCGGACTTCAGGTGAGTAAGGGATGTCGCACGTCGCCAGGATCCGGTTTCATTTCGGCCCGCCCGCCCCAATCTTTCAGCGACTGTGGCTCAAAGCCTCCGCCATTTCTGATATATTGGCCTTCCAGCCCCGAATTTCGTGTCGATTCTCGCGTCTCGCCCAGGGCGGAAGGAGCAGCATTTCATGGCAGGAAAAAGCGTCAACAAAGTCATCCTGATTGGAAATCTAGGCAAGGACCCTGAGGTGAAATACACCCAGGGCGGTATGCCAGTCGCCAAGTTTACGCTCGCCACTAACGACCGCTTTAAAGACAAAGAGGGCCAGTGGCAGGATCGCACCGAATGGCACAACATCACCGCCTTCCAACGCCTGGCCGAGATCGTCGGCGAGTATCTGAAAAAGGGCGGCAAATGCTACATCGAAGGCAGCCTGCGCACCAGTTCCTGGGACGACAAGGAAACCGGCCAAAAGAAGTACAAAACCGAAATCATCGCCAATGACCTGGTCCTGCTCAGCGGGCGCGGCGAAGGCGTCGGAGACGATTCTGGCGGACGCTCCCGCGGCGCGGCCGCAGGCGGAAACAATTTCGACCAGCGCTCCGCAGAACCGGAGAACGCGCCAGCATCGACGCCCATCAGCGACGAAGATATTCCGTTCTAGGATTCGCAGGCGCCGAATAATAGTCGATTCGCATCGGGCGTGACTTTAACGATGCCGGAAATGCAGAACCCCTGGCGCCTTCAGGCGCTGTGGGGGTTCGGACAGGCAAGCGATTATGACCTCCGCGTTCGGCAGGAGGTTTATGAAACCACCTTCGCGTCCGCCGAGAACGCCTTCCAGGCTTTCCGATTTTGTTCATCACCAACTCAACTTGTATGCCCTCGCCGCCAGCGCCGCCGGAGTGAGCCTTGTGGAAGGGTTGTGGCGTTCTATTCAAGCTAACTCCTGGCGGCGATGAGACCCCTGTGTATGCCTTCACTGACAGCAGCGACGGGAGGGGTCCCATTGGGGGATTGCTGCGAGACCGGGCGAGGAATTTGTACGGTGTTGCTGGTAGCTGTCGCGGCGGACTTCTTTTCAAGCTAAGCGCCAACGGCAAGCTGCACGTGCTGCGCACTTTCGAGGCAGCGACCGGCATCATACCAGTCGCAGGCCTGATTATGGACAGCACAGGCAACCTCTATGGTACTGCGTTTCAAGGCGGCAATTCTAGTTGCCTTGGGAAAATTGGGGGAAATCTCGATGCGATACACCAAGCTGGTGTGGGCTCATTTTGTTCTTTTCATCCTGGGTTGCGTGACGGGTGCATGGGCAGCGGGCACTGAACAAGTGCTGCATGCCTTTACGGGGCCTGACGGGTTTGAGCCCTGGGGGCTGGTCTTCGACAAAGCAGGCAACCTTTACGGTCCAACCAACAGTGGCGGCACCGGAATCGGGTGCCCCCCCAACACCTGCGGCACGGTCTTCGAGCTCTCGCCGAATTCCGACGGTACCTGGACGGAAACGGTGCTGTACGATTTTGCCGGAGGCATTGAGGGGGCCTATCCAAATTCTTCACTGATTTTCGACCCCAAAGGCAATCTCTACGGTGTCACAGCACAGGGTGGTGACCTATCGTGTAATAAAGGAGCCGGCTGCGGCACGGTCTTTCAACTTATACCCAGCTCTGGTGGAAGTTGGACGAAAACCATCCTCTACAGTTTTGCTGGAGGCGACGACGGTGCGGGGCCATTCGGAACCTTAACCTTCGACACTGCCGGCAATCTCTATGACGTCACCGGAGGCGGAGGGACCCACGGATTCGGAACTGTCTTCAAACTCACTCCTAAATCGGGAGGTGGTTGGCAGGAGTCAGTGCTCCACTCATTCGCGGGTGGTAACGACGGGTTCGAACCCGCAGGCGGAGTGGTCTTCGACAAAGCCGGCAACCTATATGGAGTTACCGTGGCTGGCGGCAGCGGAGCCTGCGGCGGTGGTGGCTGTGGCACAGTCTACATGTTAAGACCTGGAAAAAAAGGCTGGAAGGAAACTGTGCTTCACAGGTTTGCTGGCCAAAAGGACGGAATGGAGCCCATAGCCGCGCCAATCCTCGACAAGGGCAGTCTCGTGGGCACGGTGTACCAGGGAGGAAGATTCGGTTCTGGCACCGTTTATGAGCTTACGCCTAAGGCGAAGGGCGGATGGCAGTGGAATGTGGTCTACGCCTTTAAGGGCGGCAGTAGCGACGGAAACGGCCCCTATACTGGTGGGCTATCAACCGATACTCTTGGGAACTTCTATGGCACGACGCTTTACGGAGGCTCTGCAAACCGAGGAACTGTATTCCGCCTTAAGCACGCAAAGGGAAGCCAGTGGACCGATGCCGTCCTTTATTCCTTTAGCGGCGGCAGCGACGGTTTGGGGCCGGAGTCCAACGCAGTTGAAAGGGCGGGCCATGTTTACGGTACGACCGCAATCGGAGGCGACCTAAACTGCAACAGCGGCGTCGGGTGTGGTGTGGTGTTCGAGATCACGCCTTAGAGGAGCAATTCGAAGGACCTCGGCCCTCTGTGCTAACCCCGTTTTATGCGAGGAATGAATGCCAAGTGAGGCGAACCACGAACAGCGGAGGGCGGAAAGAGCGGCGTGAGTGACACTGTTTACATGCTGTGGTTTGAGCTTGAGCAGAAGCACGAAGACTCCAAGCTCTTTATTGGAGCCTATTCGAGTGAATCAGAGGCGAAGGCCGCAATTGAACGCATCAAGGGTGAGAAGGGCTTCGTCAATTTTCCCGAAGGATTCCGTATTTATCCCTATAAGCTGAATGAAGATCACTGGCGGGACGGTTTTGTCGTGGTCGATTGATTTCAAAGTAGCCCACTACCGCCTCGCCAAACCCTTTGACAACTGTTTCAGCACAGGTCCACAATGGTTTGCCCGTTTGGAGGAGCCATGAAACGGCCTGCCAGAGTGCCCTCGCAACTTCCTGAGTCGATGCATAAGCGGCTCAATGCTTACGCCCTTGCTGCGAGTGCGGCGGGAGTGGGAGTGCTGGCCTTGGCGCAGCCCGCCGAGGCGAGAATCGTTTACACGCCTGCGCATGAAAGGATCGCTCCCGGCAGCCCGTACGCCCTAGACCTCAACCACGACGGTACGCCGGATTTCATCATTACTGCCAATTCAATCTCCGGATACGGTTTGTTCGTTTGCCCTGCGAACTCGCGCAAGGTTTGCGATTATGGCTATAAGGGCCGGGAGGCAAACGCGATTTGGGGCCACACCAGAAAGGCAAATCCAAGTGGCTTCGCCTGGGCGAGTGCTCTGGCCGCCGGTGCCAAAGTCGGACCAAACTATGGGCACTTTCGTCGTCATTATCGGGGTGGAAACTCCGCTATGATCCTATGTTCCCTCACCGGCAATTGTTCCGGGTCCTGGGTCGGTGCCGACCGCGAATATCTCGGATTTAAGTTCTTTATCAGCGGCAAAGCACACTACGGCTGGGCGCGCCTTAACACCGAGGGCGGGACTACCCTCACCGGCTATGCCTACGAGACCGTCCCGAACAAGCCGATCATCACTGGCAAGACGGAGGGGGACGAAATGCGGAGCCTTGGAGCCTTGGCGGGAGGAGCAGTTGGACTCAGCACAGGGAGGCAGAAATGAAGCGCCAGGTAAACAGTTTTTCTCATTCGTTGGAGCGGCGTCTGAATGGTTATCTGCTGGCAGCAGGCGCGGCCGGAGCGGGGGTAATGGTCTTAGCCTCGCCTGCCGAGGCAAAGATTGTGTATACCCGGACACATCACCGGATTCGCCTCGGTCAGCATCTCCTGGTCGATCTGAACCACGACGGCGTCACAGACTTCGAGATATATCTTTCGGGCCAGAGCGGTTCTAGAAAGCTAAGAGTCGCTCCAGGCAATACGCAAGGGACGAACGCGGTGTGGGGCAGGGAGAGCAGCCTTGGCACGGCTTGGTGCGCTGCGGCTCTGAGTTCCGGCATTCGCGTTGGCCCGGAGCGCCCATTGCAACACCGCAACCTCCTGATGGTGGAAACGTACCGCGGAAGCGAGAGGGGGTGCCAGTGGATGGGCCAACCCTCGGCGAATCTCGGCCTGCGGTTCACGATTGTAGGAGAGACGCATTATGGCTGGGCACGATTGAGCACCGTCTCAGGCATTTTCCTTAACGGCTATGCCTATGAAACCATCCCCAACAAACCCATCATCGCGGGCAAAACTCACGGCAAGGACGAAGCGACCCTAGGACGGCTCGCTCAAGGTGCGTCCGGTGTTCGGCAAAAGCAATAGCCGTCACCCAAATAAAGTAGCTGCGGCTCGTTGGAGGGAGTTTTATGCACAAGAAACTACTTTTGCTGTTCGTCTTCTGCTTGTCCGTCTGTGTTGGCGGTTCGGCCAAGGATGGTACCCCGCATATTGTGAAGCGCCTCAATTTGTATAACCAGACCGGATCCATTGGGCCAATCACCCTCTATACGCCGAAGCACGCAGGAGTGTTCCGGGTCAATATGGTCACGGTAATAACCGTGGGGAACGGGAAAGGTGGATACTTTGATGGCATTCTTGGCTTTACTGATAGGCTTGGCACGGCAGGCACAGTGTTGTGCTGCGGGCTGAGTTCTATGGAACCATCGCTTCCAGGAAATGCCATGTCTGGATCGGCACCGGTTCCCGATGAAATCGGAAAACCGCTAACGCTGTCAGTTGTGGCAGGCGGAGATACCCAAGGGGCGCAGTACAACGTATACGTCGTTGTCGAGGAACTATAACTCACGTTTCCTGTTGCTGAGCAAACAAAACTGACCCTCAACCCAGATTCCCGTTGCTTGCTGTAGCGGACTAACAGTCGCGTTGACTCGAATCTTCAGTTCTCAAATTTTTCTAAAAAATATCTGCCCTCCCGCATAAAAAAGGGGTACACCCGTGCAATGAAGGGGGAGGGTTGAAAGTTTTATGTTTTTCGGATGGGCAGATGGGACCCATCATTAGCAAGCCACCCCGAGGCGATAAGCTTAACCTCGGGGTTCGACTCGTGCGATCTAACCCCGTTTTTTGCGAGGAATGTAAGAAGACCATCCCAACCGGTCCATAGTCGCCAGAATATAGATTCAAATTCTAAATTTTTCGTCCGGGGTCCCACATGAGTATCGATGGCCACCCGCCTTGACGGTAGCCTAAACCTCGGAGGGAAAATTTCTTAGCCTCCCGACGGATCGCTGCCAGCGTTTGGAAAGCTTCGGCTCTCCGAAATCAGTGCTCTCCAGATCATGGAAGTGCTCAAGGAGAAATCTGCTGCCGGACTCAAACCGAAATCGCTGCTCAATCTGTACGTGCTCTTGCAGAAGATGCTCAACCTTGCGGTTGCTTTGGAACTGTTGAACTCGAATCCTATTCAACGTGTTCCGAAACCCAAGGTCGAGAGGGCGGAGAATCCTTCCCTTTCCCCAGTTCAGGTCAAGGCCATAGCGGACAACATGCCCTCGAACTTGAAGGCGTTGGTTGTCCTTCTGTACTTGACGGGTCTGCGAATCGGCGAGGCCTTGGCTCTGAAATGGTCGGACTTGGACTTCGATCGCTCGAAGCTCTATGTCCGCCGTTCGGTGTGGCGCGGAAAAGAACAAACTCCCAAGAGTAGAAAGAGTCTTCGTGCTAAACACCTGCTTGGTGGATTGGCGCAAGTGCTCAAGAGCCATCGGGAGTTGTGCGCCTCTGCTGAGCCGGAAGATTACCTGTTTGCCAACGGCGCCGGTCATTACCTTGACCCTGACGATCTGAGGAAACGGGTGCTCTATCCGGCGATGAAGAAGGCGGGAATCGAACGCAAGGTTACCAGGGCGTACGGCTTCCATCTGTTCCGGCATTCCGCCGGATCGCAGATGCAGGAAGTCACTGGCGACCTCAAGCAAACCCAGAGCTTTCTGGGGCACAGCAGAATTGGAATTACGAGTGACGTTTACGTCCACTTGCAGCCTGATTCCGAGGTTGAGTCAATGGAATACGTTTGTGAAGTATCTGCTCGTAACCTCAATCAATGTGGAGAGTTGGTGGAGTTTGGATCAGCTCTAAGGTTGGTTGCGGGGGGTGGATTTGAACCACCGACCTTTGGGTTATGAGTGAACCGAGGAACGGTAAGTTATAGATTCTACGGGTACGAGTGGCTCTCGAAAAACCCCTAAGTCATTGAAAATCTCTTTGGGAAATCCTTATTGGGGGTCCAAAAGGGGTTTCTGAAACACAGATGTGTCAAGTTTTATTGCAACAAAACTTGACATAATAATTCCGGGGAGTTCATACTTGCGATGTGGGACCAAAGCCAAAAACGCCACGTCGATCACCTCTGATCATGGGATCAGTCCGCCAACGTATCGAACAAGGTGGCGAACGCTTGTGGCGCTTCGAGGACTTTCGCGGTCTCTCGTTTTCAGCAGTTGCACAGGCCCTTTCCCGTCTAACGCGACAAGGAGCCATCGAGCGTCTCAGTAAGGGTGTCTACTACCGTAATCGCGAGACCACCCTGGGCAAAAGCAGGCCAAACCCGGCGTCGATTCGCAATCTGGCCTTACGGCGGAACACGATGTTTCCCTCGGGCATTGCCGCTGCCAATCTCCTAGGATTCACCACACAAATACCGAAACAGGGTGAGATCGCCACCAGTGCTCTCAGTCTTCCGAGAAAGCTCGTCGGCAAGGACACCCGAATTCATACTCGACGACCGCAGGCTTGGGCCACTCTGTCCGAAACAGACGCTGCCTTGCTGGACTTCTTAAGACACGGCGCTGAGTTCAGTGAATTGAGCCCGGAAAACACAATCCGAAAGTTGACGACCCTGCTGTCCGAACGAGGACGCCTCGGTCGAATTCTCACAGTTGCAGATTCCGAGCCCCCCCGTGTTCGGGCCATGCTTGGCGCACTCGCCGAGCAACTGGGCAACAATCGCCGGGCTTTACAACATTTGCGAGCTTCTCTGAATCCACTGTCTCGATTCGATTTTGGGACACTCACCGCATTGCCTAACGCATCTGCTTGGCAAGCCAAGGAGAAACGGTAGCTTGCGACTCTTTGAGCATGCCGATTTCGAACAGGCAATCCTCCGCGCTGCGGAACACTTTCGCGAGCGCAAACTGCGTCCAGCGATTATTGAGAAGGACTATTACGTCACAGAGGCCCTTCGGTTTCTCGCCACAACCAGCCGCGATAAGATCATTTTCAAGGGCGGTACGAGCCTCGCCAAAGGATGGAACCTAATTGAGCGATTCTCGGAAGACATTGACATCTTTCTCGATCCGAAAGCATTTCAGCCAGCACTGGGAAAGAATGCCATCGACCGGGAGTTAAAAAAACTTCGTGACGCCGTAGGTCGGCATCCTGCGTTGTCGTTTGTTCAAAACGAGAGCCAGACCATCGGCGGCTTCGGACGCAACGATCGCTTCTCCTACGCCCAGAGATTCGGCGGCCCAGGTGAGGTTGCTAATCGCGTCCTTCTTGAAGCTGGAACCGCTAGCGGACGCGAGCCATCCGCGGACATCGAGTTGTGGTCCTACTTAGGTCAATATCTGCATGAGAACAAACTGTCCCTCGGTGCCGACGACGAAGGCTCATTCCCTCTTCGCCTCCTGCATTTTCGCAGAACGTTTGTTGAAAAAATGTTCGCCATCCATAGTAAAGTCGAACTCCTCAAGCGCGACCGTCAGGCTCTCGGTAGCTACGCCCGGCACTACTACGACCTGTATCAACTATCCGGACACCCGGAAGTCCAGACCATGCTCCGCTCGACCGAATACGCCACGATCAAAGCGGACTACGACCAGATCAGCCGAACGTATTTCCCCAAGAGCTATTTCTTCCCGGAAGGCATGAGTTTCGCGCGGAGCGATGCTCTCTTCCCGCAGCCAGCACTTGCGTCCGTCGTTGGCCCCGAATATGAGGCGCAATGTCGAATGCTTTGTTACGGGTCTTACCCGTCATGGGACAATGTGCAAAATCGCTTTCTGGAAATGCGCGACATCCTTTAGTACTGGCCAACCTATTCGATACCGGCAAGGACGAAGTTGGCTGCGGTGCATCTGGATGCGAGGCCGCATCGAAAACGTTCGGTCGGGAAAGCAAACTAAGAGTCACCTGTTGACATCTTCGGCCAGCGGACTCCGCAGTCAATGCCGGGCGCAATCCATTCTCGGAACATTTCCATTCGTGCGTATTAAACCAGAGCATGAAGCGTCGCATATCGCAGCCACTGTGACAGCCAAGATACTTGGCCAAAAGGGGGAGTTTTCTTCACTGCTGGCCAGTGCGTTACCGCTCCTATTCCTTTTGTTAACTCCTCCAGCATTCCTTACGGTGTCTCCCCGGAACTGAACCATAGCCGATACGCATAGATCATCCCTAAGTAAGTCTTGGACTCGTTCCGCTATTGGTCTCTATGGTGAACATTCAAGACAGCATTCCAAAGGATCCTACTGGAGGTTTTCATGCCGCATTTTTCGCCTACTAAGAGCTCGTACCGGAGACAGCATTTTGCGGGCTTGCGCCTGTCAGCTTCAAAATCCCTGTGGCTTGCTCTTCTCTTGCTCTTACCTGTGGCGGCTCACGCTCAGGGGAGTCCCTTCGACACCGGCTTTAACGCTATCCAAGCTCTTTTCACAGGCACCATCGCAAAGGTTGCAAGTCTGGTCGCGATTGTCATCGGCGGCTATGGCTTCGCCCACGGCGAACCCGGCGCTAAAAAGGCGCTGGCCGGCGTTGCTGCCGGAACGGGCATTGCGGTACTTGCGGTGAACGTCCTGAGTTGGCTCTGGGGCGTATAGCGCCACTCTCAACCAGCACTCGGATCGAACTTATGCCCGACAAACCACAGCAGAAGCATCGCACAAATCGAGTCTTCAAGAGTCTGCACAAGCCACTCACATATTTGGGAGTTGAACGGACGCTGTTCTACTTCGTATGCGTCGGCGCGGTAGGGGCCTTCAATCTCTTCAATTCCATCCTTGCAGGTATCGCTGTTTTCATTGGCGGCTTTTCTTTCGGACACTGGGTAACGAACAGCGATCCGGCCTTCCTCCGCATCCTCGCGAAGTCCGAACGCTACAAGCTGCGCTACGACGCCGCGAAACAGCAAGTCCCGCGGGTGGAGGTGCTGTGATGCTGCGTCTCGATAAAGTCATCAAGCCGTGGAAAGAGAGTGCGGCTCTCAACGACCACATCAACCTCTATGGCTTCTGGAACGAGACGGCCTTCCTTACCAAAAGCGGCGATCTAGGCATGGTTCTCAGCGTTCCCGGCGTGGACTACGAAAGTCTTGACCACTCGGAACAGGAATATGCGGTGAAGCGGTTGGAGGCGGCGTTGAAATCCTTTGGCCCAGGCTTCCATGTTTACCAATACCTCTTCAAATCGAACCGCCCCGACATACCGTTCGCAACATATGATGACCCGATTGTGGAAGCAGCGATCGAACAACGGCGGAAGTTCTTTGAAGCGAAGCGGGACCATCTCTATCAAGTTGAAATCTTTTACTGCATCCTGCTCGAAGGCGCCCGGTCAAAGACCGGCGTCGGCGCGGCAATCGCTCGAATCTTGCGCGATCCCGCGGGCGCAGTTGGCGAGCTAAAAGTGCAGTTCACCAACGACAGCATGAAAACCCTGTTGCGCACACATATTGAGCACGATCTTCGACGGCTCGACCAGAGCGTGCAGGCATTCGCTCGGCAACTTGCGGATCTCATGCAGATCGAGGTTTTGAATCAACAGGGACAGTTCAGGTTTTTCCGCCGCTTGCTGAATTACGACGACTCGCGCGTTGCCGGGAGGCCGCAGTCCACGCAGTTTCTCGACTATCAGGTGGTCAACTCCGACATCGAAGCCGAACGCGATCATCTGCGGGTAGGCGATCACATCGTCCGTGTGCTCACGATGAAAGAGGCCATCACTGAGACTCGGCCTTTGGTCCTGGACACCCTGCTGAAGATTCCCGCTAACTTCTATGTGGTCACCGAGTGGACGCCGCTCCCCGTGGACAAGGCCCGCAAAGAAGTGAACAAGCGCCGACGCCACTTCAATATGTCCAAAACAGGGTTTGTCTCCCAAATGGGCAACGACGCCACGAAGACGAACCCACGCGACGTGCTGGTGGACGAGTCCAAACAGGCTGACATCGAAAATCTTGGCGACTGCCTACGCGCCCTGGGGGAGGGTCAATCGCTGGGAGATTTCTCGCTGACGATCGTGCTATACGGTCACTCAAAAACCCAACTGGAGCAGCTCGGGGCCGAGTTCACTGGCCTCTTCACCAACGCGGACGGGAATCTTTTTGCCGAAACCTATAACCAGCTGAACGCCTATTTCGCCACCGTGCCCGGCAACTATGCCCTCAACCTCCGCAAGCTGTATCTGCTGAACACAAATTACGCCGACCTGTCGTTTCTGTTTACCATCCTTCCCGGCGAGAAGACGAACGCACATCTCGGCACCGAGTGCCTGGCAGTGCTCGAAACCGACAACAGTACGCCCTACTATCTCAACCTGCACACCGGCGACGTTGCCCACACCCTGATTCTCGGGATGAGCGGTAGTGGCAAGTCCTATCTGTGCGTTTTTCTGCTGCAGAACGCACAGAAGTACAAGCCGCTCACTTTCATCTTTGATATCGGCGGCAGCTTCCACTCGCTTACGACGATATTCAAGGGCTCGTATCTCAATGTAGGTCAGGAAGCGCGGGACTTCACCATCAACCCCTTCTCGCTGCCTCAGACCAAAGAGAACCTGCAGTTTCTCTTCAGCTTCTTCCGGGTACTCATTGAGGGCAACGAACAACGCTACCGAATCGACTTCAAAGAGGAACGCAGGTTATGGGATGCGATCGAGCGGATTTACGTACTGGAGCCCAACCAGCGCACGGTCTCAAACTTCAGCAACATCATCGGCGAGTTAAAAGAACGCCTCCACCGCTGGACCCGCGGTGGACAGTACGGATTTCTGTTTGACAACGCTGAAGACACGCTTTCGTTCAAAAGCTTTCAGACGTTTAACTTCCACGGTTGGAACGATGCGCCCGAAGTTTTGGAACCACTGCTATTTTATGTTTTGCATCGAGCATCGAATGAGATCACTGACCCCAAGAAGCTCGGCACACCCAAGTTCTTCCTGCTCGACGAAGCGTGGCTCTTCATCAAGAACGAGACGATCCGCAATTATGTGGTACAGGCGCAGAAAACATGGCGCAAGCACAAAGCGGCGATGATTCTGGCGACACAATCCATCAAAGAGCTTGAGGAATCGGGAATGCTGGCGATAGTGGCCGAGAGTTGCCCGACAAAGATCTTTCTCGCCAACCCGGATATGAACCGTGACGTTTACCGGGAAGCGTTTCATCTGAACGACACGGAACTGGACCTTATCGACGGCCTTGTTCCGCCTGGCCAAATGCTGATTCGGAAGGCGCAGACCTCAAAGAAAGTGCACTTGAACGTCGATTCGGTCTCGCACTGGATGGCGACCAACAACGCTCGCGACAACCTCTTGAAACAAGAATATTTCGACCGCTTCGATTTTGCGGATGGGCTTCGCCGTCTTGCGGAAGATCATCCATTCCGGACGCGCACGTTGGCTGTATCAACTTCGAACACTAACCGCTAAGGAGAGCTTTATGCGGCATCTGAAATTCGTCGTCAATTGCGCATTGGTTGTTTCTTCCATCGGTGCTTTCGCACAGGACTCTGCGCGCACTGTGCAGTATCACTCACAGGACATCATTCCCATCCGCGCCAAGGTGCGGTACACAACGCTTATCGAACTGCCCACGACTGAGAAAATCATGGAAGCCGCCACGGGCGACAAGGACTTCTGGGTCGTGGATGTAGTTGGCAACTTTTGTTTTGTGCATCCGGCAAAACCAGGCATCAGCTCTAATTTGAATCTGATTACGGACAAGGGGAACATCTACAGTTTCACACTACAGGACATCTCGGGGTCCACCACCACCACTCCTGACCTCAAGGTGATCGTCGAACCCGGCGACCGCAGCGCAATCGTGGCCGCGAGCGGCCCTCCGAAGTTTGTACCCGCTGCACAATTGGAGCAGTCGCGGCAGCAGCTTGCCGCTCTCCAATCGCACGTTGAACAGGCAGTCGATGAGTACAAGAGCGCCTATCCGACACACCTCAAGTTCGATTATGTCTATAAACCGAACGAAGCGCCTTTCAATATTCAGTCGATCTATCACGATGACAGGTTTACCTACATCAAGACCAATGCACCGGAAAAGTTCAGCGTGTACGAAATGAAGGACGGCAAGCCCAACCTCGTCACCTACGATCTCCGGGAAGGAACGTACATCATCCCGAAGATCATGGACAGCGGATATGTAGAGCTGGGCAAGAAGCGGATGGAATTTACGCGCAAGGGATCACCGTCATGACCGAAAACGCTTTTGCTTCCCACCCAGAGCCGCAAGCCGAGCCAACGTTGCACCGCAACCTGGAACTGCCAAAAGGGGTCTTGCAGAAGAACCTTAAGACGTTCGTTTATCTGGGTGCGGCATTGCTGGTGATTGTGGCAGCGCTCTTCAGCTCATCCGGTAAGAAGACGCCCGGACAACAGGCCAGCGTCAAAGGGCAACCACCGCAACCAACGTTGCAGGACAACACCGACAACAACGTGCAGGAATTGAAAAACCAGCTTCAGGCCGAACGTCAGAAAGAGCAGCAGGCAACAATGGCCGCTGACGCATTGCGAGATCCGGTGCTTGCGTCTGCGACGCCCCAGCAGCGATCCGCAGCCGCAGCCTATGGACCGAACGGCGTTGCCATTCCCTGCGTTCCGGGCCAGCCCTGCCCGCAAGCGCAGCAGGGGAATATGCAGATGCAACTCACGCCTGTGCAACAGCAGGCACAGTTGATCGCTGCGAAAGAACGCGAGCGCGCTGACAACTCACGTTTCGCTTCCAATCTTGTGTACTCTCGCTCTGCCGATCCGCCGCAACAACAACAGCAAGGCCAGACGATTCCCGCCCAATCTGGACCTGCCGAACGGCAGACAAGCAGCAGTCTCGTCTCGCCACCAGCCGAAGGAAAACAGGAGGACACGCCCGGAGGCTATAAGCGTCCACTGGAGGCCAATATCGATTCAGCCGTCGGTCAGCCCTATCTCGTTTACGAAGGATCGGTTCTCGACACTGTTCTCATGAATCGTCTGGATGGAGACGCCGTAGGGCCGGTTAAAGTCCTGGTCTCAAATCCGCTGTATTCGCACGATCATCAACACGTCATCATTCCCGAAGGAACCGTTGTGTTGGGGGAGGCGAAGAAAATTGGAGCGGCGGGCTTCGGCCAACAGCGGCGGATGGCCGTGGTTTTTCACCGCTTGCTTATGCCGGATGGTTACTCCGTCGATCTCGACCAGTTCCAGGGGCTCGATCAGATCGGAGAAGAAGGGCTGAAAGACAAGGTTAATAACCACTACCTGCAAATCTTCGGTACCTCAATAGCTTTGGGTGTGATTGCTGGAGCCAGCGAGATCACGCAGGGTGGAGGCACCATCACCACGAGCGGTTCCCAGGCATTCACCAACGGGGCGGCGGGCAGTGTTTCACAGTCTGCCACCACGATCCTTGACCGCTTCATACAGATACCGCCGACTATCACGATTCGCGAGGGCCACCGCGTGAAAGTGTATTTCACGCAGGACTTGCTTCTTCCTGCGTACTCGAACCACACTATTCCGCAGACGTTTTGAAGGAGCCGATATGCACAGAATCATAGTAGTCGTTGCATTGCTCGCCACTCTGGTTGTCTTACCCGGATGCAAGAAGCAGGTTGCGTGCGATCCGGCGGATTCGGACGAAGTGTGCAAGGCATTTCAGCAGTGTCTTCGTTCGGGTACCTCGGCTGAAGTCTGCCGGATGGGAGAGCAGGACGCTAACAAACTCGAAAAAAACAAGAAGCACTGATTACCCAATAAGGAGATTTCCCCATGAAACGAATTACTCTCACCCTCGCCGCAATGTTGTCAATCGTGCCCGGCACCATCGCGCACGCGCAGTTCGGGTCGGGGATTGTGTTCGATCCCACCCAGTCGGCCCACGCCATCACCCAGATTGAGCACGAAGAGCAGTCCATCAGCAACCAAGTGCAACAGATCGAGAACGGCCAGCAGATTTTCTCCAACACCGTCAAGATCGCCAGCACGGCACTCCAAACCTACAATCAGGTCAAGCAGCAGTACAACCTCGACCACCAGATGATCCTTGCGCCGCGGATGCTTTATTCACGATTTCTCTCGCCGACGACGGACCTGCGAATGCTCCAACAGATCTCGAATACCTACGGCAACTCGGCAGGCTGGGTCAACTCCGCCAACACTGGAAATGGAGCTTCAGCCGCCTACCAACAAGTGAGCGTTCCCCGCACCAACAATATGATTCCGGGCTACGGCAGTTTCAGCACCTCCGGGCAGCAACAGATTGCCGCACAGGGCGCCACGATCGATATCAACGATTCTGTACTGACGAACAATCTCGAAACGCTTGGAACGATCCGGGCCAATCAGACGGCAAGACAGACCGACATCGCCAATCTGGAAGCTGCGACACAAACCCAAGATCCAAGCCAGCAGACCATTATGGCGGAGCTTCAACGCATCAACCAGGCTTTGCTTCTGCAGTTGCGGACTATGCAGGATGCCAACCAGATCAACGCCGATCTTGCGCTTCAACAGATCGTCGCCCAGAAACAACAGCAGGACGCATTAAAGGCGGGATTCCAGGACACTGCGAACTACGCGAGCACCTACCAGACACACGTTGCGCCGGCCTACAACGGTGGCGCACAAGCCCTGACCTATTGATCGTCGATGTACCCGCGCGAGGTGATGTATGGGAGTGCTGAATTGGATCACCCAGGGATGTGACGCGCTGACCGCCACGGCGTCGCCCACAATCGATGCTTTGGGGGTTCGCATGTGCATCGCGCTCGCGACCATCATGCTCGTCTGGTTTGGGGTGCAGGAATCGCTCGCCTCCACCCACGGAGGCCAGGGTTTCCACATGGGAAAGTTCCTCAGCTTCTTCATGCTGATCACCTTCGCCTATACCCTCGTGCGATTCTACGACAGCAGCATCCCAGGTGTTGGCCAATCCTTCCGCGGCTTTATCAATGGCGGTGCGCAGTACCTTGTCTCGGTCATCGGCAGCGACAGCATCACGAGTATTCAGAACACGCTAAATCAGGCCCAGGCCACGAGCGGGCCCGGCATGGTGAAGGCCCTGATGAATCCCTACTACGCGATCGTGTACGTCATTATTCAAGTCCTGATTGCCACCTTCTCCGCTGTGGTCAGCGCCATCGTCGCATATGGAGCAATCGCGAGCGCAGTCATTGGCCTCCTCGGTCCCGTCTTCATCCCGTTTCTTGTCTTTGACAAGCTGGAGTTTCTGTTCTGGGGATGGCTCCGGGCATTCATTGGGTTCTGCTTCTATAAGGTGCTCGCCGCGGCCGTCCTGAGCATCCTGGCACACCTGCTCGCGCAGTATTACACGGAACTGGTCAACTTCTCCGATCCCGGCAACATGGTGCAGGAGCTTCCGTTGCTGATCTTGCTGGTACTGGTCAACATCTACATCCTCTTCAAGATTCCTGCCATGACCATGAGCATCTTCTCCGGGTCGTCCGGCGGCCATGGCGGCGGAATGGGCGGGATGATCACGGCGGCAATTCTCAGGGCGATCTAAGCAGGAGGCATTCACTCATGAACAGCAGCACAAAGCCGTCCCCCGAAATCACCCGAGCTGCGGAGCGGTATCTGGAACAGTACGGCGATCCGCTGGTCATGAACACTTATTTGAAGGTGACCGTTCTTGTGCTCGCCTGCGTCTGTATCACGCTGGCGGCGCTCACCTTCAAGAGTCAGCAAGCGCTTGCCAACATGCACCCATTGATTGTGCGCATCAACGACGTGGGCCACGCCGAGGCGATCGACTATCGCAACTTTCAGTATCGCCCGCAGGAAGCGGAGAACAAGTATTACCTCACCCGCTGGGCCGAACTGTATTTCAACCGCAATCGTTTCACGATCGAACGTGATCAAACGCAGTCGCTCTACTTCCTCAATAGCGATGTGCAACGGGCCGTGATCGACCAGGAACGCAAAGACAACAGCATTCAGAATTACGTCAAAGACAGCAGCTTGCCGTATATCGATGTGGAGGTCAAGAACGTCATCCTTGACGACCTGCGACAGTCGCCGTATTCGGCGCGCATCGAGTTCGAGAAGGTGTACACCAACCCCGCGGATCATACGGAACTCAAGCGGGAGCGATGGACAGCCAGCGTCACCTATGTCTTTCGCGAGAATGTGAAAAACAATGAGCTTGCCGTGAACCCCCTCGGTCTGACCATCGTGCGCTTCCGGGCCGACCAGGCATTCAGCTAGGGATTCATCGACCTGCCCAGAGGCTATTCATGTGGTTTCATGCTGGTAATCCGGCTGGCTTTTCCCACCTGTCCCCGTGCCTGGTCGAGCAGGCGACCAAGAGCGTTTCGACGCGCAACAACCGTGGCGAATTGCGCCCTTCTTACGGTGGACATGCCAGCTCGAATCGCACTGCAATTGCCGTGAACTTCCGCAGCCAGTGTGCGGATGAAAACTTTGCTCTGGCGCGTGTCTGCCGTTATGTATCCCGTCTTTTGCTCGGTCACAGCTTCGGGGCCTTTCCGGCGCCCGGCGGCACTCGGTCTTCTGCTTCGCATTCTGCGTCCCTTCGGGATCTCGGTTCCTCCCAAAACAAGTTTGCAAACCACGGCAAAGTACGCCGTGCAAACTTCTTTCGTGCCCCTCCCAGAAAGCAGACCTTCGGCACTTGGGAGCCGGGCCCACTCGCTTGGCTCCGCCCTGTGTGACCCGAGCAACAGCGGGCGAATTCAACAAACGGAGACACTCTCATGTACCAGAACAAAGTAACCCTCATCGGCTTTCTCGGCAGCAACCCAGAAGTTCGCACGGCCAATAACGGCAGCTTCACGACACTCTCGCTGGCAACCAAGTCCTCCTACAAGAAGGACGACAAGTACATCTCGCACACCGAATGGCACCGTTGCGTAGTCTTCGGCAAGCTCTCAGAGTTCGCCAAGACGCTCACCAAAGGCGCACATGTCCAGGTGGAAGGCGAGCTGCGCAGCCGGGAGTACGAGAGCAAGAAGACGGACTCGAAGCAGCGCGTTTGGGAAGTTCGGGTCGCTTCGATTCTGAAGCTGGACCGCGCCGAAAAAGCCGCCCCGGAAGATCAGGATCACGATGAAGTGCCCCAGGAGGAAACGGCTGCATAAGCCCTTGCTCTTCACTCTCGGAGCCCGGCTATCCGCTGGGCTTCCATCGCTGTGAGGTTCCCACTATGAGCTTCGAATTGATCCTGCCATTCCTTAGGCCAATTGAGGCGCTGTTGCTGGACGAAAGCATCAGCGAAATCATGGGCAATCCCGATGCCTCATGGTGGTACGAACGGGACGGAATTATCCGCCAAGAAAAGACCATTTCCTTCGACGCCGGCAAACTCCGCACCGGCCTTGAAGTCATTGCCAATCAGCTCGGCAAGAAACTCGACGAAGATAACCCACTGCTGAACGCCCAACTGCCAGATGGGAGCCGCCTTGCTGCGGTAATCCCTCCCGTTGTGCGCCCTTCACCTGCCCTGACAATCCGGAAGTTCACGAGCCGCCATTACAGAGTCGATGACCTCATTAGCCGCGGCACACTGACCCGCCCTCTTGCGGACTTCCTAGCAGAGCAAATTCGCAGTGGAAAGACACTGCTTATCAGTGGCGGAACCGGGACCGGAAAAACCACGCTGCTCCGGATTCTTGCTGATTTTATTCCCGAACAGGATCGCATCGTCGTGATCGAAGATACCTCGGAGCTTCACATCCAGAAGCCGAACATTCTGGCAGTCGAATGCCAGACCGACACGTTCAAAGGCAACATCTCATTCGACGACCTTTTGAAGTCCGCTCTCCGTTGGAGACCGGACCGGATCATCCTGGGCGAAGTGCGTGGAATCGAAGCCCGGACCCTGCTCGATTCCTTCAACACAGGCCATGCCGGTTCGCTGGCCACCATTCATGCGAACTCAGCCGAGAAGGCCCTCCGGCGCTTCGCCAATTTGGTTATGCGAAACCACGCGCAAACAACTTTCTCCGACACCGAAGCCGAGATCGGAGAGGCAGTTGATTTGGTCGTGCATGTCGAGCGGCTGCCGGGACGCCGCATCCTCCGCGAAGTATTAGCGCTTCGTGGATACGACCGCGAGGCGAAACGCTTCCTGATCGAGCCGGTATTCGAGCTGCAACGCGGGGAACCTAGCCCCGTTGCCCACAGAAAGATCGCTTAATTTCACTACCTACAAAAGGAGAACAAACATGCCACTGCTTGAGATCAACCAAGTCCGCCACATCTGTGCTTCTATTCGGCTCGATGAGGTTACAGCCGCGCAGGTCGATCAGTATGCCGCCTTCATCCACGCATCCGCCGACGATGTTGTGGACAAGGCGCTCAACTATGTCTTCTCAAAGGACCGCGACTTCCAGGACTTCCTGAAGACGGCACACGCCAAGCAGGTTGCCCCCGCTCTGCGTGTGCGAAAAGGCCCGAGCAATGGTGCGACGGAGCAGCCGACAACGAAGCTTACAGCCGGGGTCGAGTCCACGGCCTCTGCGCGCGCAGTGAAGGCATGATCGTCCATTCAATTTCGTGGTGGTGCAAGAACGGTGCTTCGCACCGGAAGAATTTTGACACTCCATCCCTCCAAGGGTCGTGCTAGGGACACCCACGGACACCTAGAGGCAACCAAATGAATGCAGCAACTTACAGCTGCTACGTGTCCCTGGGGACACCTAAGGACACCTAGGGACACCAGCCCAAGAGCGAGGCAATTATGTCTTTTTTCAATGACGAACAGCTTACCGCCGAGGCCAAAGCGAAAGCGTCATACCGACTCATCGGCGTCACCACGAAGCTCAGTCCACGGGAGGTTGACGACATCGAAGGGCTGGCAAGAAAGCACGGACTTCAGCGTGGCGAATTCATCCGGCAACTGATCCTTGACGAACTGGCGCGCGACTCGGGCGATCCGCCCGTGAGCGCGGAACTCGTCGAGATTCTCGGCCTTCGGCTCATGCTCACGAACCTTCTCAAACCACTCGCCACAGGGCAAAAAATAACCCCCGAAGTCTTCGACGGGATCATCGCCGAGGTCAAAAGGCACAAGCGAGGCTTGGCGATCAAGACGCGGACAGACTTGGAGAAAGCGTAATGGCAACCATGTACTGGGGAAGAAAAGAAACCATCATTTTCCCGCCTCACAGCGCCATCTACACCTATGGCGCGGTGTTCTTTGCCATGATCCTCACGGGCTTGTTCGTCTACCTGCGCTTCACCTTCGGCAACACTCCGTTGCAGCGTTTCTACACGCCGATCTACATCCGGTCGAGCGTTGCGGGCGGCGTCTCTGCCAGCCGCAAAGACAACTACCGCCTGGTGATGATCGGTGCTCGCGGAATCCGACCGCGACCAGCCACGAACAACGACGTGACCGACGGCAACACCCCGGAACCCGGAGCAAGACCTCTGCCGCTTGCTCTCTCGCAGCCCGCCTTGCAGGCCGGCTATGTTCTGCTCTACCAGGAGCCGGAGCGCCAGTACATCGATGTGCCCTTGAGTGCCTACCTCAAGAGTGCGATTTACGGCGGCGACAGCCTCTTCGACATCTACGAGGTGCCACTGCTTTTCGGTTTCCTAACGTTGCTCATCCAGCTTCCGTTTTCCATCCGTAAGGACATCAAGCGCCGCAAGCAAATGAGGTACGGGCGTCGGCTCAAAGGGACGGAGCGGCTCACACCGAAAGAGTTCAACCGCAAGGTACAGGGGGAGGGACTTGGCATCAAAATCGACGGCATGACGGACATGCTTCGCATCCCCGCCAAGGCCGAGTCGCAGCACGTGCAGATCATCGCGGACACCGGCGGAGGCAAAACCACCATGATTATGCAAATGCTCCGGCAGATTCGAAGCCGCGGCGATTCCGCCATCGTCTACGATCCGGCGCTAGAGTATACACGCCGCTTCTACGACCCGAGGAACGACATCATTCTCAATCCGCTCGACCGGCGATGTCCGTACTGGGGACCAGCCGAAGAATTGCGGACAAGTTCGGAAGCAGACGCAATCGCCGTCTCGCTATTCCAGCCTCCGCAGGACAAAAAGGGCGAGTTCTTTTTCGAGATTCCGCAGCAGATCTTTGCGTATCTGCTGCGCTATGGACCGACCCCGGAGGAGCTTATCGAATGGATGAGTAACCCAAAAGAGATCGACAATCGAGTCGCTCGCACAGAGGTGGCCAACTTCATCGACCACACCGCGCCCCCGCAAAGAGTTGGCGTGTTGGCCTCTCTCAGCAAGGTGGCAAAGAGCCTTAGGCTGTTGCCGCACAAGGGTGCTGGCAACGGCGAGTGGACCGCAACCGAGTGGTCGGAAACACGCCAGGGATGGATCTTCATCACCTCGCTTCCGGCCGAACGCGAGGCGCTTCGTCCGCTGCAAAGCGTATGGATCGACATGCTCGTGCTGCGCCTTTTGAACGAACCGAAAGCCCACCAGAAACGGGTCTGGTTTGTGCTCGACGAGCTGGCCAGCTTGCAGCGTCTTCCCCAGTTTCACACTGCCCTCACCGAGAGCCGCAAGAGCAACAATCCCATCATCATGGGCTTTCAGGGGAAGGCTCAGTTGGAGGTGATTTACGGCCACCTGGCAGAGGTCATGCTATCCATGCCGACAACCAGCATTTTCCTGAAGACCAAAGAGCCGAATGCAGGTGAGTGGGTCAGCAAGGCGATCGGCAAGATCGAAATTGAGCGCATGAAAGAAAGCCACTTTGACGGAACCCGCTCGGGCAGAAACTTCATGCTGGACATCCAGGTCGAGCCCGCAGTTATGGAATCAGAAATCTCGGGATTGCCCGACCTGCACGCGTTCATCAAATACGAGAACTACGTCACCGGTTTCTCGTTTCCTTACCTCGATATCGAGGGGCATCAGATTCCATTCGAGCGCAGACACTTGCCGGACGAGAAGCTCACCTTCGACCCTAAGAATATAAAGGCCAAAGCCCGCGACGGCACCGCCGCTCCCCCACCGGCCCTGCCGGCAGCACCGCGCGCAGCAGTCGATCTTGAGGCAAAGCCGGTCGAAGAAAACACTGCTGGGGCTGCGTCCGACGCCGGAAAGAACACCGGGGCAGAGGCCGACAACATCGTCAACGCCGAGGAGCCGACACAAACAACGTTGGACTTTATTACGAACTAAGAGGCGCATTTGCTCACCATCTCAAAAGCCCTCAGCTCCGCCCAGGCCCAGACCTACCACGCCAAGGAGTTCACGTCTGCCGAGCAAAACTACTGGAAGCAAGACGGCGCCGTCGTCGGCGAGTGGCAGGGCAAGTTGGCCGAGCAATTCGGCCTTGCCGGAGCGGTCGACGCACAGCACTTTGCCCGTTTGAGCGAAGGCCAAGACCCGATCACTGGCGAGCAACTGGTGCGTCATCGCAGCGGGCAACCCTATACCACCGCTGACGGAACCACCGTCAAGCCGGTCGAGCACAGGGCCGGTTGGGATGCGACCTTCTCCGCCGCGAAATCCGTTTCCTTGACGGCATTAGTTGGCGGGGACGAGCGAGTGAGAGAAGCCCATCGGCACGCAGTGACAACCGCCATCACCGAGTTGGAGCGGTACACCCAAGCGCGGATCGGCGGCAACCACGCCGCCGAGACCACGGGCAAATTCATCGCCGCAAAGTTCGAGCACGACACCGCCCGCCCGGTCAATGGCTACGCCGCTCCCCAGCTTCACACCCACGCCGTCATCTTCAATATAACGGAGCGCCAGGATGGATCCACACGTGCCCTGCAGGAGCGCGGTCTCTTCCAGAGTCAAGAGTTCGCGACCGCTGTCTATCAAGCGGAACTGACCTATCAGCTTCGCAATCTCGGCTATGAAATCGAGGCAGGGAAAAAAAGGCGCACCGGAGATCAAAGGCTATTCGCAGGAGTATTTGGACGCTTCCAGCCCCCGCCGCCAGCAGATCGAGCAGGCAATGGCGAAAAGCGGCTTCAGCGGGCCGGAGGCCGCGCAGATCGCCGCCCACAACACCCGCGACAAAAAGCAGATTCTTACCCCCACCGAGGTTATTGAAGCTCACCGCCAGCTCGCCGCGAAGTTCGGCAATCAAGCAGATCGCGTCGTGACCGAGGCGCGCGAACGAGCCTATACGCAGGAACAGAACCGAGTGCCCGACGCGCCCCAGCGCGCGCAGGAAGCCGTCACTTATGCCAAGGAACGCAACTTCGAGCGCGAGGCTGTCATCGACCAGCGCGACATCATGCGCGACGCGCTTCGCCGTGGTATGGGAGACCTCACCTTCGGTCAGGTCCGCGACAATTTCGAGCACCGCCACACTATCGGCGAATTCCAGACCGTGCAGGCTCAGAAGCACAACACCGGGCCACTATTAACGACGCCCGAAACCATCGCCGCCGAACGAGCGACAGTTGAGCACATGCAGCGCGGACAGAACACCGTTCCGCCCATCATGAGCGAACAACGCGCCGGGTCTCACGCCGCTGCGATTGAGTTGTTGAATCCGGCCCAGCGCCGCGCCATCGAGGAGATATTGACTTCAAGACATCAAATCCACGGTTTGCAGGGACTCGCGGGGGCTGGAAAGACCACCGCTCTCGCAGCCATCCGCGAAGCTGCCCAGCGCAACGGCTACACTGTCGCGGGCTTCGCCCCGACCGCGCGCGCCGCTTACCAGCTGCGCCAGGCCGCTGGCATCTCCGCCGACACCTTGCAAGCTTATTTGGCGATGGGAACCCGCGAGCAGGCCCAGACCAACCGTGACGACGCTGCTAACCGCCGCCTCTTCCTGATTGATGAGTCCAGTCTGACCAGCACCCAGCAGATGAAGGACTTCCTCGACCGCCTAGGCCCCTATGATCGCGTTTTGCTCATCGGCGACACACGCCAACATCAGGCCGTAGACGCGGGAAAGCCCTTCGAGCAACTCCAAGACGCCGGAATGCGAACTGCCCAACTCGACCAGATCGTTCGGCAGAAAGACCCCGAACTGCTAAAAGCCGTCGAACATCTTGCCAGGAATGAGACCCACGCCGGCATCTCCCTGTTGCAATCTCAGGGGCGCATCACCGAGATTTTCAATCCGCAAGAGCGCATTGCCGCCATTGCCAGGGACTATGCCTCGAACCCCGAAAATACTTTGATCGTCTCTCCCGACAACGCTTCCCGGCGAAACATCAATCAAGCCGTGAGGGCCGAGTTACAAGCCTCTGGCGCACTTGGAAAAGAGAATGTTTCTTTTCCGGTGCTCGTGGCTCGAAACGACATGACCGGCGCAGATCGAGCGTGGGCCGCCAGGTACAACCCCGGCGACACCGTGCAGTACATTCGTGGCAGCCAACATCTGGGCCTGGAAAGAAACAGCTACGCCACGGTCGTCGCGACCGATCCCGCCAACAATCGAGTGACCGTTGCCAGAGCAGATGGCCGGCAGGTGGCCTATGATCCCCAGCGTTTGCGCGGAGTCAATGTTTACACCAGCCTTCCGCGTGAGTTCTCCACCGGCGATCGCATCCAGTTCACGCACAATAATAAGGATCTCGGCGTGCACAACCGTGATCGCGGCCGCATCGAAGCCATCGGCAATGACAATCGCTTGACCGTGAAAATGGATGGCGGAAGAACTGTCAATTTCGACCCCGCTCGGATGCGGCACTTCGATCACGGCTATGCCGTCACCAGCCACAGTTCCCAGGGTTTGACCGAAGACCGCGTCCTCGTCAATATGGACACCAATACGTTCTCCGAACTCCTCAACCCCCGCTTTGCCTATGTCTCCATTTCGCGTGCGTCCCAGGACGCCCACATTTACACCAATGATGCCGCCACCCTTGCCCAGCGCATCAGCACCGATGTGAGCAAAACCTCCGCCCTCGATTTTCACGAGGTACCCGCTGCGCATTCACAATCCCAGACTCCGAAGGAGCACACCATGCAACACCTCAATGAATTGAAACCGGAACAACAATCTCCGCCGCTCACGCCCGAACAAGCCGAGCGCAACCGCCAGTACGGCCCCATCGAAACAGCTCTTCCAACAGAAGCCCAGGGCTACAAGTGGCAACGCGAAACCGACGGCATCCACAGCTACCAACATCCTGAAACCCACCACTGGTTACACATCGACAGCCAAGGCCAGTTCTTTGACCGACACGCGCGGCCCATCGCACGCGAAAATGCCCTTGAACAAGCGGGCCACTCGCTCACGCAGTCCGTCGCGGAAAACGCACACTCTCCTAACGGCAGCGGCCTCGACCTTAACAGCCACGGAATTACTCTCTAAACGTCGCGAGAGCAGACATGGAAAAGCCGCCCAGTATTTAATAGCAAGAATCGGATCGATCAAGTAAATCGGGAGGAAAACGGATGAACAAGCATATTGTGCAGCTAATACGAGAGCGCTTTTATCCGCTCGTCCGTTTCTGCGGGCTGCAATCTGCGGGGGAGGTAGAGATCGAGGGGGTGCGAGGCACGGTCTACCTCGGCGAACTCTCGATTTGGCTGTGGCCAACCAAAAGTTCCCGCAACGGAGTTCTGTCCGATGAACAACTCGGCGACGCGGGTTTCTTCGCATTTGCTGGTTCGCAATTTGCTGTTGTCGGCCCAGACGTCGATGCAATGTTTGTCATGTC
>Ga0207141_10050_pt1 | contig 39921 bp, 35 predicted proteins | sample Alteio_BWMinHeat_5_FD_153553 | JGI IMG/M metagenome (GOLD analysis project Ga0207141, IMG submission 153553) | Enriched cells from forest soil in Barre Woods Harvard Forest LTER site, Petersham, Massachusetts, United States -... | ecosystem: Environmental > Terrestrial > Soil > Temperate forest >... | reverse complement strand
CGATGAACAGGGGCGCGAGCAAGCCGCCCGCAGTGACCGGGTCCATCACGGTCGACAGCAGCGGAATGCCGACGATGGCGAAGCCGCCGCCGAAGGCCCCCTTCATGAAGCAGATCAGGAAGACGCCGACAAAGGCGACCAGGATGGTGGCAGCCGTCAGTTCCATGCTATCGCCTCCGTACCAGGTCTATACTGGCGAGCGCCTGCACATTCGCCCCCGAGGATCGAGGAGACCATCGTCACCTCCTCGGCCAGTGGGGAAGGGTGGCGCCAAGGCCGCGGACCGCCTGTTCGATCTGGCTCCGCGCGAGGCCGATGTCCCGCAGCTCGGCGTCATCGGACTCGCGAAGCCTCGCAATGGCCGCAGCGCCAGCACGGGGATTTCCTCAAAAGAACGTCACATCGTCGAGATCGATGGAGACCATCAGAAGATCGCTCACAGGTCGATTGTCAGGTCCACGCACATAGGCGCGGCGCCGCGCCGGGATGCGAATGCCCTGGACCTCGACATAGTCGCCGATCATTTGGGCGGCGGGAAACCCGCCGGCAATATCGACCCGGTAATCGTGCCGTACCAGGTTGAGCGCCTTGTCGAAATAGAATTCCTGCTGCCGGCTATGCGTGACCATATTGCCTGGGAAATAGGCCCGCAGCACGCGCCATTCTTCCTCGCCTTCCTGCCAGGGGTCGAGTTCGCGGACGTCGACGCCTCCCATTGCGAGCAGGAAGGGCGAGTTGAGATAGAGCCACATCGTATAGCCATTGAAATAGGCGCGCTGGAGCGGCCCCCAAGGCGTGTTGAGCCCGTGCCCGACGAACAGGGATGGGAGATCCCGGCTCTCGGCAACGACGGCTCCGTCCGTCTTCTCGACGGCAATTCGATCGGCGGTGAATCTGGTCCGCTGATCGAATTGCCGTCGAGAAACAGGCCGCCTGTGGTAACGATTGTGGCCTCGACTCGCTCGAATGCCTTGCGCCCAGCGAGACCGCCATGCACTTCGATCACGTCGTCCAACAGCGCCATCGTATAGCTCCTTTTGCTGCTCCGCAGCGGATCGGACCGCTTTGGCCGCTTCGATTGTCCTTTTGTTGGCTGAAGTGGTCAGGCAGTGACCCGGTAACGGGACGCCGGCCTGGCATTGGAAAGCTTGCCGATCATTGCCTGACGGGCGGCCTCGTATGCGTCGAAGAGTCCGCCATCCTGGAGGGAGGGGATGGTGGCGAACTCGCCCCGATCGAGCCCGGCAAGCGCCGCATCGACCAGATCCTCGCTGCGCATCACGATAGCGCTCGGCAACTGCTCGACAGGGCGACCAGCGATCGCCCAGAATTCCGTAGCGGTGGCCCCCGGAAGGACGACCTGCACCCGGACCCCAGTGCCCGCGAGTTCGTGCCGCAGGTTCTGACTGAAGGCGAGGACGAACGCCTTGCTGCCACCGTAGACGCCGTTCAGTGTCTCGGGATTGATGGCGACGATCGAGGCGATGTTGATGATCGTCCCGGCGCCGCGCGCGACGAAACCCGGGACGATGGCATAGGTCAGGCGGGTGAGCGCCGTTACGTTGAGCGAAATCAGCGACGTCATCTGGTCGACATCGGAGTCGAGCAGTTTCAACGCCCCACCAAGACCCGCATTGTTGACGAGCAAGGTGACATCCGGGGTTTCGCTCAAGAAGGCCTCAACGCGCGCGAGGTCCGACGCATTGGCCAGATCGGCGGGCATGACGTCTACCTTTCGGCCGGTATTTGCGCGAACACGATCGGCGACCTGCGCCAGCTTATCGGCATTGCGGGCGACCAGGACGAGGTCGTACCCCCTCTCAGCGAGACGGTCGGCATAGACCGCCCCGATGCCACTTGATGCGCCGGTAACGACGGCCGTTCCCATTGTGTCTGACATCCTCGTGACTCCTCATTTATCCGCGAGGCGTCACACTCTGGCGACGTCTTGCGACGCCGATCAATCTAGCGATAGCGGATTTTGCGCGGCAGCTATCAACAATGGAAGTCAGCCTCTCGAAAATACGGATGGCTCCGGATGTGCGCTTGACTGCCTTTTCGCGAGCGCCTCAATCATCGGCTTCCATAGCCCTAAGTTCAACCAGGAAGACCGCGCCGATGTCGACGACGCGCTTCGCCGCATCTGCATCAACCGAGATTGGGTTGCGTCGCCTTGAAGCTCTGCAAGGATTGGATCTTCTGCCACCAATCCGCAAAACCATCGACGTCGAAGACCACATCCTGGTCAGGCGTGAGTGAGACATAAAAGGCGATCGGTGCGAGGTAAAGGTCGGCAAGGCTTAGCTCGCCCGCGATGAAGGACGATGAGCCCTTGGCCTTCATGGCGAGCTCAATTGCCTTGCGGCCATTCTCGATGCCGTCTTTGCGCATCGCTTCGTTCTTGCCGCCGACGAAATCGGGGAAGAGATGAAAGGCCGCGACGCCGCCGATCAAGGCACCGTAGCCGTAAGAATCAATGATACCGATGATCATGTCCATCCGAGCACGATCCTCGGGGGTCTTCGGAATCAGCGAAGTGCCGGGCAGGATGTCGTTGAGGTAGCGAGCGATCGCAGTGGTTTCGAGGACGCGCATCCCGTCACAGTCGAGGACCGGAACCTTACCGAAGGGATGGCGCTCGAGATGCTCGGGCCTTTTCGGCTCGCCTTCCAAAACGTTGAGCTGCACCTGCTTGAACTGCGTAAAGCCCTTCTCGGCGAGCAGCATCTTGATGGTGCGCACGTAGGTGGAGCCGTCGAAGCCCCAGAGGGTGATGTCGGACATGAATGCGTTTCCTGTTTAAGCGCCGCGCAATTCGCCGCGCTGACCCATTCGGCTACGAGGTTGAAGAGCAAGGTATCGCTAAGCATGGCAAGCACTGCCACGGCGGCGATGCGGCCATATTGGTTGGCGTGGATGGCCCAGCCGCCACCAACGGCGACTGGCGTTGCGAGCACAGCGAAGGCGAGCGCCATGCCCACCAGCTTGAGCAGTCCATTGCGCAAGAACGGGCGGTCTGCGCGAGCGACCACGAATGGGAGCACCGGCAGGATACAGGGATTAAGAATGGTCAGTGCACCAGCCAGATAGGCAAGGATTGGTAAAAGCATGCTGGCGACATCCTTGGTGGGGCGGCACCAAAGCAGGCGCGAGTTTGGTTATTGACGTCTGGGTTCCAAGGCCAGCATTTCGTCGACCCGCAACATCAGCGCCTCGGCCATGTTGCCGGTCAAATGCGCCTGGCGTTCCACTTCGCTGGCAAAGGCGTCGGAGACGCCGAACGTCGCCGGCGAGAGCTGGAGGGCGAACCAGATCGGCGTGGTCGCCTCCCGGTTTGTCAGTTCAAGGCCGCGGCAAGAAAGTCTGCGACCGTCTGCTCCTTGCCCGACTTGGCTTTAAGCCGAGCGAATAATCCACGCTTGATCGTCATTTCTTCTCCACTCGATGGTTGCTGGGTGCTCCGAAGTGGGCTGAATCTTATAAGGGGAGCCGTTCTGGATGTATTGGCAGGATTGCCAGTTTTGATACCGATTTCGCCATGCGCTTTCTTACTCGCAGCTCCCCCAGGCATGACCAATCCGTCGAGCACATAGGGGGGCCTGGCCAAAAGGGGTTGCCTCGCACTGCCACGAGACGAAGGCCGCTTTCTTCGGAGAGACGTAAGGTGCCCAAGTCTGCTCGACAGAGACGCGTGGCGCTGTCGAGGATGGCGTCGAAGATGGGCTGCAAGTCGTGCGGCGAGCTCGCAATGGCCCACAGCACTTCCGAGATGGCCGTCTGTTACTCGATGAGTTCGGTCACCCGATCCTCCAGCTCAGAAGCGGTCCTTTCTCCGTGGATACTCTCGTTCATGCGGAGCAGTTCCTCGGCTAAGACGGTGAGGGCAGCATAACGGCTCCAGCCGCAGTTCGCGATAGCACTCACAGCCGTCCAAACCAAAGATGCCGCCAAAAGTCCAACGTCTGCTCTTGGTCGATTTTGTCGAAAAATGCGGCATTTGATCTGGACGTCTTCCAATGATTCACTCCTGTAAAGGATCAGGAGCTGAAGACGATGATGGCACCGCGGCAAGTCGATCAGGCAAGTCTGCAATACGAGTTCTCGCTCCAACGAAATGGGACGGCGAGCTATCTTTTGCGCTCCATCGACCGTTTCGTCGACATGTCTGGCCCATGGCGGGAACTTGCGCCCTTCTACACGTCGATTGTGCGGCCATCCATTGATCCGGCCCATCTCGATCGCGTTTTTCCAGGCTTTCTACACCACCAAGTCGAGCGGAATAGGGATGGGACCGTCGATCTGCCGGTCGATCATCGATGCCCACGGGGGCCGGCTTTGAGCAGACATGAATGCATCGTGTGGGGCCGTATTTCGGTTCTCCTTGCCCGGTGCAGACAAGGAACTCACGAATTCTCGGCGCCTGGCTCACCTGACTGGAGAGCCGCACGAAGACACCGTATCAGATGTTGCTCGTGAAACGGCTTACGAAGGTAACAAACGGCCCCATATTTCATGGCGCGAGCGTGGTCAACGTCATCGGGGTAGGCAGTAACGAGGATGGTTGGAATCGCGTAACCTGCCTCGATGAGGTGTTCGTGGAGCTCGAGCCCGGTCATCGCTGGCATGTGGACGTCAGCGATCAGGCAGGCGGTTTCGGCGAGACGAGGCGATACGAGGAAATCGGCTGCCGACGCGAAGGCCGCGACGTCGTAACCAAGCGATCTCATGAGTCTCCTCATGGATTCGCGAAAGTACTGATCGTCCTCGACGACCGAGACCAACGACGCCTTCGGCATAGGTGCTCCGGAAGTGCGCACGAACTGCGACGCGGCGCGCCAACAACGCAACCGCGCCCGCAGGCGAATGGGGTAGCCTGCGCCCAAGAGTGATGCTGGAGCAAGACCAGTGTCCGTAAACTTTGGCTTATGCCAGGTCGCGAATTGCGCAGCTTTGGGGCAGAATGCCAGCAAAGGGGGCGGCAGAGCGCATAAACTTTCGTTTACGCCCGCGTACGTCCCTGACGGAGTATGAGACTGTTCACGTCCATCGCTCGGGACTAAGCTCGTAGCAGAGGAGCCACGCGAACCTTGCAAGCCGAGACAAAGGTTCATTTGCCTGCCCTTGGATTGTGAGCAGCAGCGATGTCGGACGCGAACGCTACCGTCTTGGTCATCGACGATGATCCAGCCCTGCGAGCCTCGATCGGGCGTCTGTTACGATCGCTCGACCTGGATGCTCGGCTGTTTGCATCCATCTCCGAGTTTCGCGAGTCAGACCCGCCGAAAGGTCCCACTTGCCTGGTGCTCGACGTCAGGTTGCCGGGACGAAGCGGCCTTGATCTTCAACGTCAGCTCGCCATGGCGAACCAGGAGATCCCCATCGTCTTCATCACAGGCCATGGTGATATTCCCATGTCGGTGCAGGCGATGAAGGGCGGTGCCATTGAGTTCCTGACCAAGCCGTTCCGCGATCAGGAGCTCGTCGACGCCATTCAGCTCGGCCTCTCTCGCGATCGTGCTCGGCGGGAGAATGAAGAGGCTCTGGTCGCTCTCAAGGAGCGCTTTGCGTCGCTGAGCCCCAGGGAGCGCGAGATCATGATTGAGGTCGCGCGCGGTCGCCTCAGCAAACAGATTGCCGGTGATATCGGCATCGCCGAAGCCACGGTGAAAGTGCACCGCAGCCGTCTGATGCGAAAGATGAAGGCCCCTTCGCTTCTCGCGCTCAGCCGTATGGCGGAAAAGCTGCAACTGGTACCCGAGGAGGAGGCGCAACACCGCTGAGCCAAAGCCGCTCTAGGGCGTGGCGTCGAAAGGTGGGTACCGGCTTTCGGCAAAAAACGATGCGACAACAAACAGCTGCAGCATCCAATCTGATTCAGACATCGGGTCCGACGCTGTGGCAATGGTGGTTACACTGGCATTCGATCTGCCGTCCCTCGCGTGTAATCCAAAGTTCAGCAAAGTAAAACCATGACGCTATTGCGCGCCACCTGCGTGCAATAGATCGCGGCATTTCAAATCATCAAACTGCAAGGCACCACGGCCGACACCGTGATCGTTTCTCTTTAAGAGCCGGCACATGAAATTCGTGCCGGCTGGCTCGGGATATTTATCGAGGGTTCGATATGGAAAGGTCATACAGCGAGGCTGCAGATGTTTCGTCTCCAACCGAGCTCGAGTTTGGCTCGCTGACAAACAGCCTCTCCCTGCTTCTTGAAGCGGCCAAAAGTGAGCTCGAGCATGACAAGGAAGCGGCGAAGACATCGCTGGCCACGGCGTCTTCCATTTTGCAGTCGGCGATCGAACGCCGTTCAGGCGCGAGAGGCTCCAGGACGGGTGGCTTGGCCGGTTGGCAGATCGCACGCGTCCGCTCCTTCATCGACCGGAACCTGCATCGGACAATCCATGCGAGTGACCTCAGTGCCGTTGTGCAGCGAAGCACGGCGCACTTCTCACGCTCGTTCAAACAAGCGTTTGGAGAACCACCGCACGCCTACATCGTGAGGCGGCGGCTTGAGGTCGCCTGTCACCTGATGCTGACCAGCACAGCTTCGTTGAGCGACATCGCTCTGAGCGTCGGGTTTTCCGACCAGGCACATTTGTCCAAGCTTTTCAGGCAGGCCTTTGGCCAAAGCCCATCGAACTGGCGACGCGAACGCGAGAGGCTGTAGCGCCGCTGACCCGCATTCGCTCGACGCGAGTGGCGCGGCGTAAATCGGAAAGGCGCTTACCGCAATCGGGCATCGCGGAGTGGCGTGTTGTGCAAGGCAAGGATGTCTGGATGTGGTTTGCATCTCCAATTTCTCAGAGGCGCACCCAGAACCAAATAGGATGTTGTCATGATGGAAAATAGCAATGGTGTAGCGCTCGTCATCGACGCCTCGGGCGCACCCGATGCGGCAATCATGGCCGGCCGATCTAGCGATGGAGCCGTTATTGCGACCAATTTTGGCGGCAAGCCAATTGATGGGGACGAAGTAGTCGGACTTCTCAACGTTTCGAGACGACGGGCAGTCGAAAGAGCTGAGGTGCTTGGAGAATGCCGCACAGTCGAGCAGATTCATCGCACGGCGATACCGGCGACCAAGGCCGATAACTTCAGCGCTGCCTTGCTCGCTTCGCTGTCGCATGATCTCAAGACGCTCCTCACATCCATTGTGGGAGCGGCCGAAGCGCTTCGAGATTATCACGGGGCAATGGACGAATATACCAAAGCCGAACTGCTTTCAGCCATCCTTGACGAATCCCTCCGTCTCAACCGTTTCGTTACCAACCTGTTCAACATCACAAGGCTGCACGGCCGTGCGCTTGTTCCCAACATGGCAAAGCACGATCTTGCTGAGATCGTGCATGCATCCTTGAAAAGCGCCGCCAAGCTCCTCATCCGTCACCGAATTGACGTAGGAATTTCCCCCGACTTGCCGATGCTTGAGGTTGACGCTGCTTTGCTTGAGCAGGCCTTAACGAACCTGTTGGATAACGCCGCGAAATACTCCCCCGAGGGAGCTGCGATCGGCATCAAGGTGTACCGCGATCGGAACGCAATCCTTCTTCTGGTTATGGACGAAGGCAAGGGCATATCGAGCTGTGATTTGGAGAAGGTCTTCGAGAGGTTCTACCGCTCGAAAAGTGCCGATCGTGCGCCGCCCGGCACAGGGCTTGGCTTAACGATCTCTCGTGCCTTTATAGAAGCTATGGGCGGGAGCATCATCGCGACCAATCGGACCGACACCCGCGGCGCACAATTTGCAATCAGGTTCGATGCAACGCACGCGCTGTCGCCCTCCGGTCCAATCCACGGCGACGGCGCTCGTCATCCCCGAGCTGTAGAAAACAACTAGGGGCGACGACAAGAGCTATTCTTGTAGATATGCGGCTTTTATCAACCAAAGACAGCAAACCGATGTAGAATCAACGGATAAGTGTGATCCCGAGTAAGCGGCCAAAATCGGTGGCGTTTGCAACTTCGTGGATCTGGAGACGGAACCGGACCAAGTCGACGGTTTGAACGTCGCCACCGATCTATGGTCGGTCCCTTTGTCTGATCGACGGTCTGGTCGCCTATCTGGAAAACGAATCATGGAAGTATTTTTGGGAAACTTCCTGAACGATCAGATCCTAGGACTGAACGGTCTGGTCAATATCGCGAATTTCGCATTTCTATTGGCCCTCTCGGTGAGGGATGTCCTCAAGTTGCGCATTCTGTCGCTCGCGGCCGATGTCTTGATATTGCCGTACTACTATTTTCAGCACAAACCGCTCTGGACGCCGATCTTCTGGGGAGTTGCATTCATCCTCGTCAACGGGGTCCAAATTGTGATTCTGGCCTTGGACAGGCGCCCTGTAATCCTTAGCGATAAGGAAGAGGAACTGTATCGGGTCGCATTTGGCTCCATCGACAAGCGAGATTTTCTTAAGATGGCGAGCCTTGCCCGATGGTTCGACCTCTCGCCTGGCGAGGTAATCGTCAAGAAGGGTGACCACATATCCAAGGCGATTGTCCTTATTTCCGGCGAAACTGAAGCGGTTCTCGGTGGCAAGACCGTCTTGGCGTACCGTCCCGGACAGCTCATCGGGAATGTGAGTGCGTATAGTGGCCTCGTCAGTCCAATGGACGTAGTGGCCCGGGGCCCTACCAGCGTTGCCATTTGGGATCTGGAGCACATGAGAGAGTTCACCGAGAGTAGGCCGGGACTGCGTGCCCAACTACTGCGAATTATGAGCGCCGACCTTGCCGCCAAATTGAACCAGAGCCTCAGGGCATGACGGAGCGAGGCGCGCGGCGATCGCGACGTCGTTTGCCACGATTTTGACCAGACTCAGCCGCCGTGTGGTGAACTCAGCAATGGTAAGTGGCTGGGGCTTGGGAATAGCGTTACGCACCATGCAGCATCGACGTACCCGTCTTCATCGGGGGTTATTCCACATGTCGTTGACAGTGCAGGACTTTTTTGCATTCACTAAGAATGGGCATTTGCTGGAATTTTCTATATTTGAGGGGGATATCCGGCAAACTGGCGCGAGGATTCGTTCGTGAGTCCACGCCCTTAGCTAGGCAGCTCAAGAGCGGTCGCGAAAATGTCTGCAGTTCTGCACGCCTGGGCGAAGGAAGCTGGCAGCTCTGATCCAAGAGAACCTGAGCACGGCGACGAGGCTCGGTGCGGCCAAGCCGGGCGACTTCCGTCAATTGATTGTCGATACCCACCGAGCAGGAGAGGGCAGTCGCCTTTCCCGCCGACGCCAGACTGATTCACCGGGCCAAGGAGCCGCTTTGGCGACCTTGGTCTTCTTGATCGCCCGATTGTGACGCCGCGGAATTTTCCACGGCTCTGAGCAGACGCCGGCGGCAGGCCAACACTCGATGAGCTCGTTCGCTGCATTTCAAGCAAGCTCCTCGTTACAAACATATGGATAGGCGAGGGCGAACTTGTTCTTCCCGAGCGCATTCCGACATAGTGTTGCAAATAAAAGCCTCCCGGAGCGACGGTCTGGGAGGATGAGGCGGGTCTCGTAGAAGGCTTCGCCAATCGTCCGAACGAGGCCGAAAGGACATGGTCCGTCTTTGGCGCTAGGGGTAAGATGATCGGGGCACCTTTGCCGAGGCGTCAGCGATCCTCTGCGAGATGGCGTCTCCGACAAAGGCAGGTCCGAATCTGGAGGCCGGCCATGGAGCGACCTGTGTCAAAGGACGGCAGCAAAGCCGAGGAGGCTTTTTTCAACGGCGAGCAAGAGCTTGGCTTGCTGGTGGAGACGATTCCGACGCTCGTGTGGCGCGCTGGGCCCGAGGGCAATGTTGAATATGTCAACAAGCGTGTGCTCGACTATTTTGGCGCGCCGCTTGGCGAAATCGTTGGCTGGGGATGGACGCAAAGAGTCCACCCGGAGGACGTTGCGTTTAAGGTGAAGAACTGGCTCAAAAATCTCGAAACTGAAAATCCTCACGATGTGGTCTGCAGATTTTGCGGAGCGGACGGCCGATATCGCTGGTTCAACGTACGTGGCGCGCCGCTGAAGGCAAGCGATGGCCGCGTGCTCTGTTGGTACGGCGTCCTGATCGATATTGATGATCGAACAAAGGCCGAGGAAGCCCTTCGGGAAAGTGAATACAGGCACCGTCAAATCTTCGAAACGGTACCAAGCCTGCTCTGGTCAACGGACCCTGCCGGCGAAGCGACCCAGCTCAATCAGCGCATGTTGGACTATAGCGGCATGCGCTTTGAAGACTTCGAGCATCGCGGTTGGGAGGCATTCGTGCACCCTGACGACTTTCCAGACACCGCAAAGGCCTTCTATCTCGCAATTGAGACCGGAACTTCTTACCAGGCTGTGAATCGTCTCCGACGAGCAGACGGCGAGTTTCGCTGGCACCACACTCGTGGTGAACCTCTTCGCGACCGCCAGGGGCGCATTGTCCAGTGGTACGGCCTGTCTGTCGACATCGACGAAGGCAAGAAGGCCGAAGACCGACTACGCCGCAGCGAAACCTATTTGGCCGAAGCGCAGAGACTGAGTCACAGCGGTGTGTCGGCCTACAACGAGACGGAAATTCTCTATGGGTCGGATGAGACTTACCGCATTTGGGGGTTTGATCCGGCGCAGGGTGTTCCGAGCCGCGAAGCCGTATTCGAACGGATCCACCCGGGCGACCGCGACCGGCTGAACGCAGAGGTTCAGCGCGCGGTGGGCGAGAAAAGAGGCTACTCGATCGGGTATAGAATCCTACTGCCCGATGGAACGGTCAAACACATCGACTCAATCGGCCAACCTGTGTTCTCCGCGAGCGGGGAACTTGTCGAGATTGTCACTACACAGATCGACGTGACGGACCGCAAGCGCGCCGAGGAAGCCCATCGGGAAAGCGAATATAAGCTCCGTCAAATCTTCGAAACGGTACCAGGCCTGCTCTGGTCAGCAGACCCCGCCGGCGAACCGACCCAACTCAATCAGCGCATGTTGGACTATACGGGCATGCGATTTGAGGACTTCCAGCGTAGTGGTTGGCAGGCCTTCGTGCACCCTGACGACCTTCCTGAAACCACGAAGGTTATTTCTCACTCAATGGAGTCCGGAATCTCGTACCAGTTTGTGCACCGTCTGCGTCGAGCGGACGGCGAGTTTCGTTGGCACCATACTCGCAGTGAGCCTCTGCGTGACCGCCAGGGGCGCATTGTCCAGTGGTATGGCGTGTCTGTCGACATCGATGAAGGCAAGAAGGCCGAAGACCTGTTACGCCGCAGCGAGGCCCGTCTGGCGGAAGCCCAGAGGCTGAGCCACACCGGTTCCGCGGCCTTCAACGGCACAACTATCTTCTATTGGTCTGATGAGACCTATCGAATCTTCGGGTTTGATCCGCGTAACGGCGTCCCGAGCCCCGAAGCTGCGTTCCAAAGGGCCCATCCTGACGACCGGGAATGGCTACGCAAGGAAGTCCGGCAAGGGTTGCGCAAGAAGAGGGACTACAAGGTCGAGTACAGAATCGTACTACCCTCAGGAAACACCAAACACATCAAAGTGATCTCTCATCCTAAATTCTCAGGAGGCGGAGAACTTGTCGAGGTTGTCAGTACGATCCTCGATGTGACGGAGCGCAAGCGGGCCGAGGAAGCATTGCTGGAGAGCGAAGGGAAGTTCCGCGACTACGCCGAAAGTGCCTCCGATTGGTTTTGGGAGATTGGTCCGGACTACAAGTTCACCCTGCTGACCGAGAATGCGTTTGGTTCAGACGCGGCTGGTCGGATCGGCACAACGTGCTGGGATCGCGCTCTCGATCTTGAAACGGAGCCGGAGAAATGGCGGCTTGTCCAGGCAACTCTCGATGCACGCAAACCGTTCCGTGACTTCGTATATTGCTCCGCCCGCCGAAACGGCTCTTCGATGTACGTAAAGGCCAGCGGCAAGCCAGTGTTTAGCGCCGACGGAGAATTCCGTGGCTATCGCGGCACCGGCACCGATGTGACAGCTCTCATGCTCGCGCAAGAGGAGCATGAGAGGCTGCGCCGACTGGAGTCGGATCTGGCGCACATGAATCGCCTGACGATGATGGGAGAACTGACCGCCTCCCTGGCCCATGAAATCACGCAACCGATTGCTGCGGCTCGCAACAACGCCCGTGCGGCCATGCACTTTCTGGACAGAAATCCGCCGGATCTGGGCGAAATCCGAGAAGCGCTCGCCAGTATCGTCGACGATGCCGACCGAGCCGGAGACATCATCGACCGTATCCGTGATCACATCAAGAAAGCGCCTCCTCGAAAGTCTCGTTTCGATCTGAACAAGGCGATCGACGAAGTAATTGCATTGGCGCGAAACGCAATCGCCACGAATGGAGTCTTGGTCAGAACCCGCCTCACGGAAGCGCTCTTTCCCGTCGAGGGGGATCGGATTCAACTGCAACAAGTCGTGCTGAACCTGATCCTAAACGCGGTCGAAGCGATGAGCACGGTCGCGACGGGGGCACGGAAGTTGTTGATCAGCACCGAGAAAACCCCGACCGGTGGCGTTCTCGTGTCCGTGCGCGATTCAGGGCCGGGCATTGATCCGGACCATCTTGATCGCGTTTTCCAGGCTTTCTACACCACCAAGTCGAGCGGAGTAGGGATGGGACTGTCAATCTGCCGGTCGATCATCGATGCCCATGGGGGCCGGCTTTGGGCAGACATGAATGCGTCGCGTGGGGCCGTATTTCGGTTCTCCTTGCCCGGCGCAGACAAAGAACTCACGAATTCTCGGCGCTTGGCTCACCTGACTGGAGAGCCGCACGAAGACACCGCATCAGATTCTGCTCATCAAACGGCTTACGAAGATAACAAACAACTCCATCGTTCATGGCGCGAGCGTGGTCAACGTCATCGAGGTAGGCAGTAACGAGGATGGTTGGAATCGCGTAACCCGCCTCGATGAGGTGTTCGTGGAGCTCGAGCCCGGTCATCGCCGGCATGTGGACGTCAGCGATCAGGCAGGCGGTTTGGGCGAGACCAGGTGATGCGAGGAAATCGGTTGCCGACGCGAAGGCAGCGATTTCGTAGCCAAGCGATCTCATGAGCCTCCTCATGCGATATCGGTATCGGCGAAGCCACGATGAAGTACCGTCGCAGCCGTCTGAACGCCTCTTCGGTTCTCGCGCTCAGCCCAATGGCGGAAAAGTTGCAACTGGTAGCCGAGCAGCCGCAACGATGCTGAGCCCAAGCCCCACCAGCAGAGGTGGTTCCACTGGCATTCGATCTGCCGTCCCCCGCGTGTAAGCCAAAGTTCAGCACAGTAAAACCATGACGCTATTGCGCGCCACCTGCGTGCAATAGATCGCGGCATCCAAAATCATCAAACTGCATCTCACCACGGCAGACGCCGTGTTCGCTTCTCTGCAAGAGCCAGCACATGAAATTCATCTCAGCAAGAACGACATCGCCCGGAGTCCCGAGGAGCTCTGGGGCCCCCGCAGATAGGATCGTCGTTTACGACAACGGTAAGCTCAGTTTGGTTGAAATAGAGCAGAAGGCCGCCGGCCTCGATCCGGTGTACACGCACTTAAAAAAACCCCGACTTCGGCGAAGTGGCGAAGGCGATGGACTTTGGGGCCGCTGTGTCTCAAAGGCAGGCGAGCTCTAGGAGGCCGTCCAGACCTTACTCGCGCAACCTGGTCCTACCTCCTGCACGTGAAAGTCAATCCATGCAATTGGTAATACCAGCCTCGCCCTTCGTCTCATCAGAGGCAGTGGTCGGTGTGGGCGTCTACACCGCCAAGGCGATGACTCATGACAAAGGTCACGATGCCTGGGAAATGATTATCGAGATCATTCCATGACGCGAACATAAGGCGACTGTGAGTGAATCATAAGTCGGTCATCGGAAGCATTTGGAATTCCAAGACAACGCAGGAGATACAGATGCCGCAATTGACAGTAAACATCCCCACTTCGTTAACAGCCGCACTCGAACGGACAGCGGCGCAAAGCGATCGTAGTACCTCTGCCGTCGTCATCGCGGCGCTCGCCCAATACCTTGAGCACCCGATCCACACCGTGTTTCAGGTTTCGACATCGGGTGCCCTCGTTGCCGGCGTTTACGATGGCGAAGTGAGCGTCCAGAAGATCCTGGAGCATGGCAATTTCGGGCTGGGAACCTTCGCTGGTTTGGACGGCGAAATGGTTGCGCTCGATGGGCGCGTCTATCAGGTTCAGGGGTCGGGACGCGTATCGGAAGCGACGGGCGACGCCAGCGCGCCCTTCGCCGTGGTTACGGAATTCGAGCCAGAGATCAAATCATCGGTCGGGCCGATCGGCAACTTTCGGCACCTTGAAGAGCACTGCGACCAGTTCCGCTTTTCCGATAACATCTTCTACGCCTTCCGCCTCGATGGGCATTTCCTGCGGGTGCGCACGCGCGCAGTGAGCCCTCCTGAGCCCGGGGCTCGCCTGGCCGACGCTGCCAAGGTGCAAAGCGAGTTCACTTTCGAGCATATCGCCGGAACTCTAGTTGGTCTGTGGTCGCCCGGCTTCTCCAGCGCCTTCAGTGTCGCCGGCTACCACTTCCACTTTCTGTCCGCCGATCGGCGGCACGGCGGGCATCTGCTCGACGTCGCGGCCGACGCGCTCCAGGTCGAAGTTGAGTCGCTGACTGACTTTCATTTGGCGCTGCCCGAGTCGGAGGCCTTTCTGAAAGCCGAAATGTCTAAGAACACGGCCGATGAATTGGCGTATGCGGAAAAAGCGCACTAGGAGCTCTCCATGCCAGACAATTTGAAGAAAACTGTGCAAACCGGTGCGGGACTTGTCGTCCGTGCTCTCGAAGCTCAAGGCGTTACCCATGTCTTCGGCGTGCCAGGAGCCAAAATCGATGCTGTATTCGATGCCTTGGTGGACTCCAAAATTAAGACGGTGGTCTGCCGTCATGAGCAGAATGCGGCGTTCATTGCCGGCGGCATCGGCCGCATGACGGGCAAGGCCGGCGTTGCGATTGCAACGTCAGGCCCCGGCGTCTCCAACCTCACGACAGGACTCGCGACAGCCAACTCGGAAGGAGATCCCGTGGTGGCCCTTGGCGGTGCTGTCGCAACGCAAGAGGCGTTGAAACAAATCCATCAGACGATGGACGCCGTCTCGATTTTGAAGCCCGTCACCAAGTACAGCGTCACGGTGGGTGCTCCCGATCAGGTCACCGAAGTGATGGCGAACGCCTTCCGCGCCGCCGAGAGCGGCCGGCCCGGTGCTGCCTACGTCAATCTGCCCAAGGACGTGCAGGCAGCCCCTTGCACGCACGATCCGCTGCTGCTGCCGGCTTTCTCGGGCCTCGGCCCTGCCGACACGTCGGCGATCAGGGAAGCGGCCCGCTTGATCAATGCGGCCGACAATCCGGTGGTTCTTCTTGGAATGCTCGCAAGCCGACCGGCAAACGCGGAAGCGCTTCAGTCGTTCCTGACCAAGAGCAACCTTGCGGTCGTCGGCACCTTCCAGTCGGCCGGGGCGGTCGGCGCTCATTTGTTCGATAATTTCGGCGGCCGTGTCGGCCAATTGGCCAACCAGCCTGCGGATCGTCTGCTGGATTCTTCGGATCTCGTCATCGCCGTTGGCTACGATCCCGTCGAGTATTGGCCGCCGGAGTGGAATGCAAATACCAAGCGCAAAATCATCCACATCGACGTTCTGCCGGCCGACCTCGAAAATTGTTACCAGCCTTATGTCGAGCTGACAGGTGATATCGCCCAAACTTTGGACGTCCTGACCCAGAAAATTAGCCGGCCGGCGAAAGCGGCACTATCCGCCAGCCTGCTCGAGGCCATCATCATTGAACGCAATCGTCTGGCCGAAGAGTCCACAAAGCGCGGCGGAAGCCCGATACATCCGCTGCGCTTGGTCCACGAGCTCAAGCAGTTTCTGAGTTCGGACGTTACGGTTTGCCTCGACATGGGGTCCTTTCACCTCTGGATCGCTCGGCATCTCTATAGCTTTCGCCCCCGTCAGGTGCTGATTTCGAACGGCCAGCAGACTCTTGGTGTAGCTTTGCCTTGGGGCATCGCGGGAGCCATCGTTCGCCCATCGGAAAAGGTCCTTTCTATTTCTGGTGCCGGGGGTTTTCTTTATTCGGCGATGGAGCTGGAGACAGCCGTCCGGCTAAAGGCCAACCTTGTGCATATGGTCTGGATCGACGGCACATATGACATGGTGGCAACGCAGGAGAAACTGAAATACGGCCGCTCCTCGGGCACTTCCTTCGGCCCAATCGACTACATCAAGTATGCAGAGGCGTTCGGTGCGACCGGTCTAATGATCAACACGCCTGATCAGGTTGCGCCGGTTATGAGGAAAGCCTTCGAAACCTCCGGCCCAGTGATCGTCGGCGTGCACGTCGACTACCGCGACAATCACCAGTTGTTCGAAATGATCCGGGGCGACAGCATTCACTAGCCCAAATTCCCAGGAGGAGGGCTTTTGCCTTCCTTGCAAATAAACGTGGAATTGCAAGCGCAAGCGGCGGTGAAACGCTTAGAGGCCTGAGAGGTGACAATGCGTAGATAGGGGGCCTGTTGGTTTATCGATCGAACAGCGCTGCTCCCCTAGGCCTCTCGGGATAAGCAAGCGGCGATAAACTTAATACGCTGATCCAACTTGGCATTTGCGCAGGTCAACTTGGAATGATCTGGGTAGGAGTCGATCTTCTTCTTGGCAATAACAACAGCAAGGGCTTACCCGACGACCTCAATCGGCTGGGTAGTGAGTTCGGTGCCACGGCCCAGGCGAATTTTGAGGAAGGTCCCGAAGCAATGCAGGAGTCGGACTTGAGGACCGGTGCACATCTCGGCGAGCGAGTCGCGAAGATCGCCGCGCAAATCAAGGCTGGCCGTCGGGATGTCGCGTAAGTCCGCCGATTATCTTAGCAACCCAATAATTTAGGAACGGGGAGTCAACAATGAAGTTTGCCGTATTGATAAGCGTCAGGAAAGACGCAAATGCCGACGTGCTAAGACAATTGAGCGCAGCCAAAGCAAGAGTGGTATGGGACTTTTACTAGCGTGGAGTTCTGGAGAACATGTTCCATCGGGCCGATCTTCCTGGTGCGGTCGCCATTATGCAAGCTGCCTCGCAAGAAGATCTCCAGCAGGAACTCGTAAAGTTGCCACTCTACTAGTATACGAACGTCGAGATCATACCGATAAGGCCATATGACGGGTATGAGGAACTCTGGGTTCAGTGACCTTGTGCAGTGAGGAGTTGATGTTGAAGGCGGCACGCTAAAAAGGATCAACGAGTTTAAATGTCCTGAAGGAGCTCGCCTGGGATGACAGTTGTGTTTGAGATCAAGAGAATTCCTTCGAGGGACGGCCCCGTCTCCAATCGCCGCCGGGAGCACCTTTAACGCAATATCGAAGCAGTGAGATTTCTATGAAGCGAAACGCTGAGAACAAGCGCAATAATTCGATTTCGCGGCGTACAGTCTTTGCTGTCGGTGCAGCGGTCGCCGCGGCGCCACTACTTGCATCTTTTACCGCAACTGCTCGAGCAAAAATCAATACTTCTGCACGCGTGAAAGGAGCCGAGACCATGACGTTTGTCACCACCAAGGACGGGACACGGATCTTTTACAAGGATTGGGGACCAAAGGACGCCCGGCCCTTGATGTTTCATCATGGTTGGCCACTCAGCTCGGACGACTGGGACGCACAGCTGCTTTTCTTCGTCGCCCAAGGCTTTCGTGTTATCGCTCATGATCGTCGCGGCCACGGCTGCTCGACGCAGGTCAGCGACGGACACGACATGGATCACTACGCAGCCGACGCCTCCGCCGTGGCTGAGCAACTTAATTTGAAGAATGCCGTGCATATTGGACATTCGACCGGCGGCGGCGAAGTTGCCCGCTATGTCGCAAAATATGGAGAGCCGCAGGGTCGCGTCGCCAAGGCCGTTCTTGTGAGTGCAGTTCCGCCGCTGATGCTCAAGACCGATAGTAATCCAGGCGGAACGCCGATTGGGGTGTTCGACGACTTCCGCAAGGCGCTTGCCGCCAATCGATCACAATTTTATCTCGATGTGGCGTCGGGGCCCTTCTACGGCTTCAATAGGCCGGGCGCCAAGGTTTCACAGGGCATTATCCAAAATTGGTGGCGCCAGGGCATGATGGGTGGCGCCAAGGCCCATTATGACGGCATCAAAGCCTTCTCCGAAACCGATCAAGCGGAAGACCTAAAGGCAATCAAGGTGCCTACACTTGTCTTACAGGGCGATGACGATCAAGTCGTTCCCTACAAGGACGCCGCGGTTTTACAGGCTAAGCTGCTCAAGAATGCACGCTCAAAGTCTATCCCGGCTTTTCCCACGGCATGTGTACGACAAATGCAGAAGTGATCAATTCCGATCTGCTTGCCTTCATACGTTCATGAGTGTCCTCGCCGAACCGACCTGAGATAGCTCGACGATCACCTAGCCTGCAAGAGCCGCCACGCCTCAGGAAGAGGCGTGGACGTTTCTTGTTGAGGAGGCTTCATTCAAGCGTCGGTGACACCTCGAATATCCCGAAGTTCATTCTCAACCATCCGCAATTAACTCGGCGTCGAGTACAATGTTCGTGTCGTCGAAGCTCTCGTGACGCATGACTTCGGCGTTGTAGAGCCCGTTGATGGTCTGGGCCAGGGCTTTGTCATAGCTGAAGCCAACACTAATGACCGAGGGCTCGACACCGGCCCCTTCAGACGCTCGGTGTATTTGATCGAGACGTATTGCACTCCGCGATCGGAATGATGGCCGAGTTCGTCCTGCTTGAAGGGCCTGCGCTCATGCAGCGCCTGTTCCAGAGCATCCAGCACGAAGTCGGTCTGCATCGAGCGCGACACCTTCCAGCCGACGATGCGGCGAGCATAGGCGTCGATCACGAAGGCGACATAGACGAAGCCGGCCGAGGTCGAGACATAGGTGAAGTCCGACAGCCACAGAGCGTTGGGCCGATCTGCACGGAAGTTCCGGTTCAGCCTGTCGGCAGGCCACGGCAGGGCGGGAGAACTCACCGTCGTCATCACCTTCTTGCCCCGGATCGCACCTTGCAATCCCAGCCGCCTCATCAGGCGCTTGACGGTGCAGCGCGCTACGCCATAGCCCTCCCGCCCGAGTTGCAGCCAGACCTTGCGGGCGCCATAGACCGAGAAGTTCTCAGCATGGACTCGCTCAATCTGCTCGCACAAGGCTGCGTCCCGCCCGTTCCGCTCGGATCGACGAGCCGGAGCGGCTTGGCGGGAGGCGTGCTCCCCATAGGTGGAAGGCGCGATCGGCAAGACTTTGCAGATCGGCTCGAGCCCGCATTCCAAGCGATGCTCGTCGATGAATGCCTTCCTGGCTTGAACCGGCGGTCGAGCTGCGCCGCAGCAAGATAAGCCAACGCCTTGTGCAGGATCTCGTTCGCCTGGCGAAGTTCGCGAACCTCGCGCTCAAGGTCGCGGATCCGCGCTTGCTCAGCACTCGTAGGCCCCGCCCGCGTGCCCTCGTCCCGTTCCGCCTGCCGGATCCACAGCCGCAGCGTCTCCTCCTTGCAGCCGATCTTACCGGCAATCGAGCTGATCGCCGCCCGCTCCGATCCGTATTCTTCGCGATGCTCGCGCAAAAGCTGCAACTGGCACACGAGCGGCCGCAACTCTGCTGAGCCGGAGCCGCACCAGCAGAGGTGGTTCCACTGGCGTTCGATCTGCCGTCCCTCGCGTGTAATCCAAAGTTCAGCCCAGTAAAACCATAACGCTATTCTACGCCACCTGCGTGCAATAGATCGCGACATTCCAAATCATCAGAATGCACGTCACCACGGCCGACACCGTGTTCGTTTCTTTGTCAGAGCCGGCACATGAAATTCATCTCAGCAAGAACGACATCGCCCGGGGTCCCGAGGAGCCCTGGGGGCCCCGCAAATAGGATCGTCGGCGCTCTCCGCGCAGTGCTTCACCGCGCGCCCGTCGAGAGCGGCAGCAAGAAGAGTGCGAGTGCCACAGTAAAAGCACCCGTGCCTTTGAGAAATAGTCTGCGTCCGGAAAATCAAAGGTTCGAACGGCAAGTCGATCTTCAACGCAAACCACAGCCAACGACAAAGGCTGCACGACTTCGCATCGCCGGTGTCTCCCAGAGCTACCAACAATAAAGGATACAGGTATGAGTAAGAAAGTTGCCGACGTATTGGTGGAAACACTCGTCTCCGCAGGCGTCAAGAACTGCTACGGGATCGTGGGCGACACGATGAATCAGATTGCTCATTCTATCGATCGCAGCAGTATTGACTGGGTCCATATGCGACACGAGGAGGCCGGCGCGTTTGCGGCGGCGGCTGAAGCACAGTTGACCGGAGGCCTGGCGGCTTGCGCCGGCACCTGCGGCCCGGGCAGCCTTCACTTCATCAACGGTCTCTATGAGGCCAATCGCAACCGGGCGCCAGTCCTTCTCATCGCTACCCAAATTGTAAGCAGCGACCTTGGATTCGATTCCATTCAGGAGGTCGATTTCAAGGAGGTCTTCAAGGGCTGCAGTGTTTATTGCGACATGATCCTGACGCCGAAACACGCTAGGCGCAAGGCGGTCGCGGCGTGTCAGGCCGCTTTGACCAAGCAAGGCGTGGCAGTACTCATCGTCCCCGCCGACATGGCCGACTCCCCGGCTCACGATGAGCCGCCTTACGCGATCCACGTGCGCCGCCCGACCATCCAGCCGAGCGAGGCCGACCTCGACGAGATCGCTGCCATTCTCAATGCAAGCGAGGCGATTACGATCTATGCGGGTTCGGGCTGCGAAGGGGCACATGACGAGGTCGTGGCGACGGCGGCAAAGCTGAAGGCACCGATGGCGCATACTTCGCGCGGCAAGGATTTTCTTGAATACGACAATCCCTACAACGTCGGCATGACCGGCATTATCGGAGAAGCTCCCGGCTATCGCGCCGTGCTTGATTGTGATGTCCTGCTGCTGCTTGGTGCGGACTTCGCCTGGGGGCAGTTTTATCCCGACAAGGCCACGATCATCCAGATCGATATTAATCCGACGCATTTGGGGCGTCGGCATCCGGTCACGATCGGCGCCGTAGGCAACATCCAGTCAACTCTGAAGGCCCTGCTTCCTCGCCTCAAGCAACATCGGGACAATCCCTTTTTGAAGACTTGTCTCCATAGGGTTGAGAAGGAAAGGGCTTCGGCGCAGGCCGAGATCGCTCCCAAACCAGACGCTGCAATCTCGGGCGTTCATCTTACCAAGGTCATCAACAAACACGCTGCGACGGACGCGCTGTTTGCCTCCGACGACGGCACGCCCACTGTCTGGATGATCCGCCACATCGACACCGGCGGCAAGCGGCGGACCTTCGCCAGTCTCCTCCACGGTACAATGGCAGGCGGGATGCCATCGGCACTCGGATTGCAGAAATGCCAGCCGAACCGACAGGTGATTGCGCTGTCGGGCGATGGAGGTCTCTCGATGCTGCTCGGTGACCTGCTGACGACCGTGCAGGAGAATCTGCCGATCAAAATCGCCGTCTACGACAACGGCAAGCTGGGCTTTGTCGATATCGAGCAGAAGGCCGCCGGCTTGGTTCCAGTCTATACGGACCTCAAGAACCCCGATTTCGGCGAAGTAGCCAAGGCGATGGGATTGTGGGGAGCGAGCGTGTCCAAGGCCGGTGATCTGGACGCGGCTGTCCAGGCTTGGCTTGCGCAGAAAGGACCCGCGCTACTGCATGTAAAGGTAAAACCGATGGAGCTGGTGATGCCACCCACGCCTTTCGTTCAGCCAGAAGCCATCATCGGCATGGCCGTGTACAGCGCCAAGGCGATGCTCCAGGGAAAAGGTCACGACGTCTGGGAGATGGTCGTCGACAACATCTAGTAGGAGGACCGCCTCTTGAATTTGAGGCAGCACCAATCCTCCGCACTCAAGCGTCAGACCGCTACTTCCGCGACTTTTGAAGGGAGCCGTTCCGATGGACACCACAGCCCTATTGCTGTCCCGCATTCAGTTTGCAGGAACGGTTTCCTTCCACATCATTTTCCCGGCCTTCACGGTAGGGCTCGCCGCATGGCTTTGCGTTCTGGAGGGGAGGTGGCTTGTTTCTGGTCGGCCGGTCTATCGACGTCTTTTTGATTTCTGGCGCGGGATCTTTGCCATCGCTTTCGGCATGGGCGTCGTTTCGGGCATCGTCATGGCGTTCCAGTTCGGTACCAACTGGAGTGAGCTTTCCCGCCGGACTGGCGCCATTCAGGGACCGCTGCTTCTTTATGAGAGCTTCACCGCCTTCGCGCTTGAGGCCAGCTTTTTCGGCGTGCTGATGTTCGGACGGGGACGGGTACCAAAGTGGTTCTACCTTTTCTCCTGCGTCATGGTGGCGCTCGGAACGACGCTCTCTTCCTTTTGGATCATGGTCAACAACAGCTGGATGCAGTGGCCGGTCGGTTATCAGCTTTCGCCGTCGGGTGTGTTCGAGCCTACCGATTGGTCGGCTATCATCTTCAGCCCCGTGGTGTGGGTGCGGTTTCCCCATATGCTGCTCGCGGCCTATGTCACCTCAGCCTTTTGCATCGCTGCAACCGGCGCATGGCACATGCTGCGCGGTGCGTTCAAGGCAGAGTCGGCCATCATGTTGCGAATGGGGCTGGGGCTAGCTGCTGTCTTGGTGCCAGCGCAGCTCCTGATTGGCCATCTCGTCGGCGACTATACCCACGATAAGCAGCCGGCTAAGTTTGCTGCGATCGAGGCACGCTGGAAGGATGAGCAACCGGCTTCGGAGGTCCTGATCGCGTGGCCGAACGAAACGACCCAATCGAACGACTATGCCATTAGCCTCCCCTATCTCGGCAGCTTGATCGGCTCAATGAGCCTCACGGCGAAGGAGGTCGGCCTTGAGAGCTTTCCGGCCGCAAATCGCCCGCCTGTCGTCATCCCGTTCTTCGCATTTCGCATCATGGTCGGATGTGGGCTGCTGATGCTGGCGTTGGCCTGGTATGGCAGACTGCAGATTTTTCGCGGCCGCATCGAGACGCAGCGCTGGCTTTTAATCGCGATCTTCCTTTCCTTCCCGCTCGGCTTCATCGCAACGCTTACTGGCTGGTTCACTGCCGAGGTCGGCCGGCAACCCTGGACCGTCTATGGCGCGCTGCGGACCACCGAGGCCGCAACGCCTTTTCTGACCACACCACAAGTCGCTGCCACACTGATCATCTTCACAATCGTCTACTGCGTGATCTTCACGGCGGGCGTCGCCTATATCTATCGGCTACTCCGACGGGGCCCGGTGTCCATGTCGATGTTCGATCCGGGAGAGACCAATCCTAAGCGGCCTTTGTCATTACCGGGCGACAGCGCGGGCGCATCGGGTACCGTAACCTTTCCTGCCGAAGAGATGTCGCCATGACTGAGTTTTGGACGGCCGCGCTGGCCCTCACCATTTTGCTCTACGTTCTGCTTGACGGCTTCGATCTCGGCGTTGGTATGCTGCTCATCTTGATGCCCGATGAACGCGGCAGACGTCACATGCTGGCCGCCATCGCGCCGGTTTGGGACGGTAACGAGACCTGGTTGGTCCTCAGTGCTACCGTATTGTTCGGCGTCTTCCCGCTTGTCTATTCGACCCTGCTCTCGGCGTTCTATCTGCCAATGATGGCTATGCTGGCGGGTTTGATCCTCCGCGGCGTCTCGTTCGAGTTCCGCGAGAAGAGCCGCCGCAACCGGGCCTTCTGGGACTGGTGTTTCATCCTTGGCTCGCTGGTCGCGTCCTTCATCCAAGGCATGACGGTGGGGGCGCTTGTCAAGGGCTTACCTATCGTGGACGGCCGCTATACTGGAAGTGCCTTTAGTTGGTTTTCGCCCTTCGCTTTTCTTTGTGGCCTGGGCCTTTGCCTCGGCTATGCCCTCCTGGGCGCTGGGTGGCTGACACACAAGACCACGCAAGACGTGCAGACCCTCGCCTTTCGCCTGCTGCCTCGCCTGCTCGGCGCAGTACTGGCCTTCCTTCTGGTAATTTTCGTCTATTCACTGACGCTCGATCTCGCCGTCATGCACCGCTGGCTGGAAAGGCCGGTTCTGTTCGTCTTTCCGCTTTTCGGTGCGATCGTCTGCGCGGCCATGGCCTTCTCGATCCAGCATCGGCGGGAACTGATCCCGTTTCTATGTGGCATCGCCATCTTCGCCGCCGCATTCGCGACGCTCGCAGTTTCGTTCTACCCCTACATGATCCCTTTCTCGGTCACTATTGCCCAGGCGGCGGCACCGCAATCGAGCCAGGCCTTCATTTTCTGGGGTGCCGGTATCATCGTCCTGCCGATCACGGTCATCTACACGCTCGTCGTCTACTTCGTCTTCAAGGGGAAGGTGACAGACCGTGAATCCTACGATGACGCAGCGAACAGCTCCGAGTGACCTTCATGAGCGTTGCCGTTGATCATCGACCAATCTCCATCGCCGGGTTTCCACTTCAGGCCTGGGCCTTCGCGGGCCGGACCTGGCTTTCGGTGGTTGTGGCGCTCTATGTCAGCTTCTGGCTGGAGCTGGAGTCTCCGGCCACGGCGGCGCTTACAGTTGCCATTCTCGCCTTTCCATCGCGTGGCCAAGGCATGGAGAAGGCCGGATTTCGTGTGATCGCTACTGTAATCGGCGTGACGGCCTCTATCATCATCGTCGGCGTCTTCACCCAGACCGAATGGCTGTTGCTGGCTGTGCTCGCCGCCTGGATGGGCCTTTGCGTCTACGCCTCGGGATTGTTCGATGGTTTTCGCAGCTACGCTGCTGTGCTTTGCGCCACTACGGTTTGCCTTGTTGTGGTCCAGCAGATCGACACGCCACAAAATGTCTTCATTTTCGGCATGCAGCGCGGCGCAGCCATCGTCATCGGCATCCTGTCGGTGGCGCTCGTCAACGATGTGTTGTCAGCGCCAGACTATCACCCTGCGATCGCGGCACGGCTGGAAGGCTTGCATCTCAAAATCGCCGCGCTGGCCAGTCGCTCGATCCGCGGCGAGGTCATGCCGCCCGCGACGGTGGCGACGTTGCTGCGAGAGATCACCTCGCTTCGCCCCGAAATTACGAGCCTTGCCACCGAATCGAGTGCCGGACGCGCACGAAGCGCGGCAGCACGGACTGCGATGGTCGACCTTGTCTTCCAACTGGCGGCAACCCGCACCCTCGCGGCTTTGCGCGCCGCTGGCAAACCGCAGCGCGAAAACCTCAATATCGCAAAAGTTGCCAGCGACGCGAGCGTTCGGAAAACCGAAGACGAGCGCGCCTTTGCCTGGATGGCGACAGAGCTTAGGCGCCGCGATAGCGATGTCCTCGCCGCTCTCGCCTCGCTCCGGCAGGGAACCGCTCCCAAGCGCGAATGGCGCGCCCCCCTTTACCGGTCACATCGTATCGCTGCGGCGAACGGCATACGGGCTGCCATCTATTTTGGCCTCGCAGCTCTAGTGCTCACAGCTGCCGGCTGGTCCTCGGCGGACGTCTCGCTGACCTTTGTCGGCATTTTGATCGCCCTATCGGCGTTGTCGCCCGACCAGAAAGCGGCGACCACGGTGATGCTGGCGGCAGTACCGGTCGGTTGCCTGCTCGCCGGAATTTTGGAATTTGTCGTGCTTGATGGCGTGACCGCCTTTCCGCTGCTGGCCATCGGTCTGGTGCCGTTCGTCATGGTCCCCGCCATGCTGATGACGATTCCAAATCCCGCTCTGTTGTCGTTTGGGCGGGCCATTCTCGTCTTCACGATCGCCATTTTCGCGCCAAGCAATCCGCAGACCTACAATCCGCAAACTTTCCTGTTTTCCTGCCTCTTCTTGAGCCTCGCGGCCCTGCTCCTGTTTATCTGCCAGCATCTCGCTCCTCCGATCTCGGGCATGGGCAGGCTGCGCGTGCTCCTCACGGAGGTACGCCGCGATCTCGCTCAGACGACCATCCGGCCGGGCTATCTCCTTACCCGTGAGGAGGCAATGTTTCGGGACGCCGTGCGAATTGGCCAGATTGTGGTAGCGACCGCTCACCAGCCGACAAGCAGCTCGATGGTAGACGAGGCAATCGGCTGTTTTGATCGCGCGGCGACGCTGCGGCTCGCCGGCGCTGCGCTGGACATGCTGCCTTCCGATACGTCGACCCAATTGCGCGAGAGGGCCATTGCGGCGGTCACCAATGCCGATGGCCCAGCCCTACTGGCCGTCGCGAACGCGTTGACCTCAAAAGCCCACGATGGCCATTCGTCTGAAGATGCCTCCGCCGCTCTGGCCGTCGTGGGCCTTATTCTTGGCGCCGCGCCAGCTGCCATACGGAGAAACAAGCAATGACGCCTCTATTCGAAGATCTGATCATCGGCGGAGTTATGCTGGCGCCGATCCTGTCATGTGTGGCGATGACGTTGGTGATCGCGCTCGCGCTACAGCCGATCCTGCGCCGCATCGGGTTCACGCGGCTGTTCGCGAGCCCGGCGATCGCAGAGCTCAGCCTCTACGTATCGATCTTCGGTCTGCTCACTTTGCTTGTCTAGGAGATAGCCATGGAACTTCTTGCGCCTGAGAAAGTGCCGATGCTTACCGAAGCAGAGGGCGGCGCTCAGGCCGCCCGCGGCCCTGTGGCGCCGGGTCAACCTCCGCCATCTGTGGAGCCGCCCCACATGGGCCAGCGCCGCATCCTGCCGCTGTTTCGAAACGGGGCCAAAGGTCTTGCGACGCTCGTTATGGCTGCGATCGCGATAACTCTGGCGCTGATGACCTGGCAGTATTATGTCGCGTCGCCGTGGACGCGCAACGGCGTGGTGCGCGTACAGGTCGCCTCTGTGGCGCCACAGGTTTCCGGCCAAATCATCACGCTTCCTGTCGTCGATAATCAATTCGTCCGACAGGGGGATGTGCTTTACCAAATCGATCCGTCGAACTTCGAAGTCGCCGTCCGTTCAGCCCAGGCGCAGGTGGATCAGCTTGCCGCCGATCTTCAGGTCAAGCAGGCGCAGTCGGCGCGCCGGCAGCGACTTACGAGCGATGCCACGACCCCGGAGGAGCAGCAGGTCTATGCGGGCAGCGCGTTAGAAGCGAAGGCGGCCTATGATTCGGCAGTGCAGCAGCTCACGCTGGCTCAGCTGAACTTAAAGCGCACAAAGGTGACCAGCCCCGTCAATGGCTATGTCACCAATCTGCTTTTGCGGGTGGGTGATTTTGCGACACAGGGCGCAAGCAACATATCGGTCGTCGATTCCAACAGCTTTTGGATCGATGGCTATTTTGAAGAGACAAAGCTGTCGCAGGTCTGCCTCGGGGATCAGGCCGAGGCGAAGCTGATGAGCTATCCCGAGCCCTTGATCGGCCATGTCGAGACAATCACGCGCGGCATAAGTGTCTCGAACGCGGGGGCGGGTGCACAGGGGCTGCCAAATGTCGATCCAGTCTATACCTGGGTGCGGCTCGCCCAACGCATCCCGGTCCGAGTTGCCATCGACAAGGTGCCGGCTGGCGTGCCGTTAGTCTCCGGCATGACTGCAACTGTTGCGATCAGGTCGGCTGGCACGACCGATCAGATGAGCTGGCTCGGGGTCCTCAGGCAGCACCTCGGCCAATTGCCCCAGTTGTTCTCGCCCCCTATGCCGCGATCGGACTGCCTCGGCGCCGAGCAGCAGGCTCCGGTCGCTTATGAATCGCTTTCCGTCCCGCAGCCACTGCCTGAGCCATCGCCAAAGCAGATAGATCCTGGGCTGGTGCCCGGATTAAACAAATCACCGCGTGAATCGAACGATATTCGACCAAATTAAAGGCGCGACATCTCGGGCGACCACGAAATGTGGATAGGCCGAAAGGAGGCCGGCATCTTGGATGGGCTAGGCGCCATGTAGGATGGAATACAAGCGCTAATCTCGAGCATCGGATCGGACTGACGTCCTCATAAGTTCACCAGCGCTTGGCCGTCTTACTTAGCCCTGTCCGACGATTGCTTGAGCGGCGAAGGCAAGCTCGATGCGATCCACCTTAGAGGCCGGGCGGGCCTGTCCTTGGTGCGCGATCGCTCGATCCTGGGAGAGTGGAGCGCGCTCAAAGTGCAGATCCGAGCGTAAGACGGCGGATAGTGGTTTCTCGTCACGCGGAAGGCACCATTCGCGGCGGCTCGCACCTCGGTACACCGGACCCGGGTCTGCGTCGACATTGGCTAAATCCGAGCTATGCTTGATTTTTAATCTTGGATGACTTCTGACATACGCTATGGATCGGCGACTGTGACAACGAACATGTAGTTGGTGATGCGAACGCCGCCTGGTTCCTTGAAAAGGCCGCGGCGGTAAAGGAGGTCGTCGATGTCCCGCAAGGCGCGTCGCGGGATGTCTTTATTATCTTGGCCCATTTGGAAATGTGCGAAGGCCCGGCCGACGTGAGTTTGACTAGAAATGCGCCTGTATACTGGGCCTCCCGCCGTTAGCGTAGCCCGACCCGGTCCGTCGTCGACAATCTTGTCATCATTGACGTACAAGACAAGTCAGGGATCAACAATCACACAATGCGATTATTCATCTATAGGAGGTTCACTACCGCTGGGTAGGAAATGAATTCCAAGGAGATGCATGATACGTGGCGTCGGCCTCTTTATCCCCCGCTAGATGGATACTTTCGAACCGGAAGTCGGGGTGGTGACGCTCCAAATGCTGGAGCGTCTGGATTGCCCCGTCGAATACCCCTTCGATCAACCTGCTGCGGCCAGCCGATGGTCAACACCGGCTGTCACAAGGATGCGGCAGCCACCGAGAAGCTGTTCGACGAGAACTTCTCGCAATACGACTTCATCATCTGTCCTCCGGGAAGTTGCACGCATCAATACTACTATGTAAATATTTATCTAGACTGACTGCGTGAGGTAGCCAGGCCAACTGTCATCCGTGCGACATGGGGTGGTCATACCTTTAAAATAATTGAGCCGGCTCATGGGGATGTCTGATGGCAGATGCTACTTCTAGCCAAGCGAGCATACATCCACTCGACAGACCGAGTGGACTGGGCAACGCACCCAGTATCGTGGTCGCTCTGATTGTGCTCGGCGGCCTTGCCTATGTCTTCTACGCCCTCGCCGCCGAGCTCACCGGCGCTGTTGCCGTGCCGTGGATTCTGCTCGGCCTGGCCTTGCTGATTGCCCTTGGTTTTGAATTCGTCAACGGCTTCCATGATACAGCCAATGCCGTCGCTACAGTCATCTACACTCGCTCCCTTCCTGCCGAGATCGCTGTAATCTGGTCTGGTGTCTTCAACTTCCTCGGCGTGCTTACATCCAGCGGCGCGGTGGCGTTCGGTATCATCTCGCTGCTGCCAGTCGAACTCATCATGCAGGTCGGTTCGGGAGCCGGCATGGCGATGGTGTTCTCGCTTTTGGTCGCCGCCATCATCTGGAACCTCGGCACCTGGTATTTCGGGCTACCGGCTTCGAGCTCGCACACCATGGTTGGGTCGATCATTGGTGTTGGCCTCGCCAACCAGTTCCTGGCGCCGACCGGGTCGGCTACCAGCGGCGTCGACTGGTCGCAAGCCAAGAGCATCGGCATGTCGCTGCTCGTCTCACCAATCTTCGGCTTCTTCCTAGCGGGAGGTCTGCTGCTCTTGATGAAGTTCCTCATCCGCAACAAGACGCTCTACCAGGAACCAAAGACTGACGCACCCCCGCCGCCGTGGATTCGTGGGCTCCTCATTCTCACCTGCACGCTGGTCAGTTTCTTCCACGGTTCCAATGACGGTCAAAAGGGCATGGGCCTGATCATGTTGATCCTGATCGGCGTGGTGCCCACCACGTTCGCCCTCAATCGTACGCCGGACGTCAATTATTTGCAGACATACAAGGCGGCATCGGCGTCCGCCGCCAATGCGCTCGGCAACTACATCAAGCCGGGCATCTCGGTTGCCCCAGGCGAAGCCAAGGCGAAGGTGGCGGAGGCTGTCCGCACCCGTACTTGGGCCGATGAAACTACTCCTGCGCTCAAGCAGCTGATTGAGCAGACCAACGGCGAAGTCTCGCCCTACGGCTCGGTTGCCGATGTGCCCCCGAACATTGTCACCAACACCCGTAACGACATGTATCTAATCGGCGAGGCCCTCAAGCTGATCGATAGCAAGAAGCTGCTGCCGGTGTCGGACTCGGATTTGAAGACGGTGAAAGCTTACCACGCGGCCGCGGACAACACGACGAAGTTCATTCCAACCTGGGTGAAGGTCGCTGTCGCGCTGGCGCTCGGTCTCGGAACCATGGTGGGCTGGAAGCGCATTGTCATCACTGTCGGCGAAAAGATCGGCAAGACGCATTTGGCCTATGGCCAAGGTGCAGCGGCTGAGATCGTCGCTGCTGCTACCATCGGCGCGGCGGACTACATGGGCCTGCCGGTGTCGACCACCCATGTACTCTCATCTGGTGTCGCCGGCACGATGGCGGCCAACGGCTCAGGGCTGCAGATGTCGACGGTGCGCAATTTGGCGCTGGCGTGGGTCCTCACTCTACCGGCCGCAATGGCGCTATCCTTCCTGCTCTTCGTGCTGCTCCGCCAGTTGATTTAAGCGAATTGAGTCAAACTTTGTGGGTGAAACAATCGATCCTTGATATAAAACCTCCTCAGAGACTATAAATTCGCCAAACAGGCTCTGCGGGACACTTTAAGCGTAATGGTCGAGATCTGGCTGTAAGGGAAATGCGATGAAAAGAGTTTTATTGAGGCTGGCGGCGTCGGTTTTTTTGATGCCAGCCGGCGTTTCTATGGCGCAGAGCCTGCCAGAGCCCCTAAGGCCAATTGGTAATCTTAGCAGTCCCTTTAATCTTATCATCCCCAATTATAACGAGGCGCCCTTGCCGTCCTCATGGCAAGGATTCTATGTCAAGCCTTCGATCGGCTATAACAGCGTCTCGTTTAGTGGCCGCGGCGGCAATGAGTTGCGCGGTGCCAAGGGCCTGACGCTCGGCGCCTCTGGCGGCTATGACTTCCAATATGACAACTTCGTGTTCGGTCCGGCCGCAGATATCAGCTACGATTTCCTGCATGGTGGGGTCTCGACCGTCGACGGCGTGTCTGGCTATCGGGCCAAGATCGACTTCGATGGCTCCGTGCGGGCCAGGGCAGGGTATTTGTGGGATCGCACGTTGATTTACGTTACCGGAGGCTATGCCTTTGCCGATCTGCGCATCAAGAACGAGGCATTCGGCCTCAGCAATTCAGATACGTTGTCCGGCTGGACTGCCGGCGGCGGCCTTGAATATCTATGGAGCGAGCATGCCGGCCTTCGCCTCGAGTATAGGCGCGTCCAGTTCTCTGCAAAGAGCTTCGATTCACTGCCATTGAATCAAGATAGGGTCAAATTCGGCATGAATAAATTAGACGCCGGCTTTGTATATCACTTCTGATAAGAGTTTCCGTCATGAGCTATGGCGCAAAGGACATGATTAACGTAGCGTAATGTCTTTCGTAAGCTGCGAGGTCTGTCTCGAGGATCAGGCCGAGGCGAAGCTGATGAGCTATGCCGGGCCCTTGATCGGCCATATCGAGACAACTAAGCGCGGCGTAAACGTTTCGATCGCGGGGGCGGGTGCACAGGGGCTGCCAAATGTCGATCCAGTCTATACCTGGGTGCGGCTCGCCCGGCACGTGCTGGTCCGAGTTGCCATCGACAAGGTGCCGCCTGGCGTGCCGTTAGTCTCCGGCATGACTGCAACTGTTGCGATCAGGTCGGCTGCCACGACCGATCAGATGAGCTGGCTCGGGGCCCTCAGGCAGCACATCGGCCAATTGCCCCGCTTTTCTCGCCTCCTATGGCGCGATCGGACTGCCTCAGCGCCGAGCAGCAGGCAGCGGTCGCTTATGAATCGCTTTCCGTCCCGCAGCCACTGCCTGAGCCATCGCCAGAGCAGATAGATCTGGGCCGGTGTCCGGATTAAGCAAATCACCGCGCGAATCGAACGATATTCGACCGGATTAAAAGCACGACATCTCGGGCGACCGCAAATTGTGGATAGGCCGAGAGGAGGCCGACGTCTTGATGGGCTAGGCGCCAGGCGATCGAGCCGCGACCACAACGGCGATGCCGCCCTTACGGGCGCTTGTCAGGCATCTATTCAATCTGTGAGCTCAATCCCCCGCTTCTTGATTGCCGGCGTATGCGGCCGCGGCCTGACAATCAGCAATCCTGCAAGAAACGTCCAAAAATCACTTGCTTCATACAAGCCCTGAATTTTGAGACGTGATCAAATGCGACTCTCGCAAGGCGAGCCTCCGCATGCTCTCGATGGAGAGAAGCCATGATGAACAATATCAGTCTGTTACCCGAACATTGCGGCGCAGATGACGGCTCGGCCGCGCCAACAGCTCTTGATCCGTGCGTGCTTCTGTCCTCGATGATTCACGATTTCAACCTGTTCCTGACGCCGATCGTGTCCGTCCTTGAGGAGATGCAGAGTGGCGGGGCCGGAACGGCGCGGCAACTGAAAAAGATTGACGGAGCGATTTACTGTGCCTTTCGCGCCAAGACGTTGGCACGGCAACTGCTTAACTTTGCGAGCCCCCGGCCAGTCAAGCTTGCTGCGGTCGATGTCGGTCGGCTTGTGGAAGGGCTCGAGGCACCGCTTGCAAGCTTATTGTCGAGGCGCATTCGCCTTGATCTCGACATCGCCGACAATCTCCCCGAGGCCTTCATCGATCAGCAACTGATCGAGCGGGCGTTGCTCAATCTCGTTTTGAACGCCCGTGACGCGATGCCGGCTGGCGGATGTGTGACGATTGGTGTTGCGCAGGATCATCATTCCAGCGGTCGGGTGCGAGCAGGCGAGCCGATGATCCGCCTGACAGTCTCAGTCGCTGGCGGCGGAATGGATGAGATCAGGTTGAAAATGGCGGGGGAGCCTGATTTTTCGACCAAGACGGATGAAACAGGCCTCGGCTTGGCCACTGTCAGGCAACTCATGGAACGCCAGGGTGGCGGGCTGTCGATCACCAGTGCGCCTCATCGCGGCACCACCATCGATCTGTGGCTGTCACCTGCCGTCGCCAAGTAGTGTTGCCGATCAGCGGGATCAAATCAGACGAACAATGAATGTCCGCTCTTTGATCACCAAGGTTGCTTCAGGTATCCGCGATTTTGCCGACCGACCCGTAACCGGGGATACGCGACCATGCTCAAACCGTTTTCAGTCCCTGTCACGCCTCAGGGAAAGTCCGCGCTGGCGACAATGCCACCATGGCACTACTCCAGCGATTGCATCGCCATCGAATACTGGGCTGATCCTGGTGCGATCGAGGCCCTCCTCCCGCCCGGCCGCCGTTGCATAAATATATGTCCAGACATGACATTGCCGGAGAGGGCTTTGGTGCTGGCGAACGGCTAGCGCCCAGCGCGCTGTCAATCGGTCACGGCCGGCAACGTGTTTCTAAAGTAAGGTTGATAAGACGGCGCGCTGGAGCGTGACCATAGAATACCTGCAGACATATGTGCAGGTCGTCGACGTCGACAGCAAGTATAGCTATTTTGCATATCGGCAGACCATAAGTCATTTTCTATTGATCCGGGATTGTGCCAAATCTTTTCAAGTTTCAAGACTGTACTGCGCGCGGAGGATCTCTGAAGTAAGCGCCCTGCGCCAGCAGCATGACGTTGCCTTGCACCAGGCAGCGCAGGCTCGCTTCGGTGACTATGCAATTGGGCTTCGTCTCCTGCCATATCCGGGGCGACGGGCTGGTAGGCCGCAACTGCCGAGCTCGCACCGGGTGGGCAGTATCGAGTGACGAACGCCGAGCGGTGACGCGGGAATAATGGACGGCTCAAACTTCGCCAATATGGCGTTTGTACAAGCCTGACAGAACCATCGACCGGCCGTGCAAAACCTCACTTGCGGCGAGCTGTGAGGTCTGGACCAGGACAGGATGCTGCTTGAGAGGGGAATTGTTGTGCCTCCGTCTGAAGGCTTCATCAAGAAACCTAAATGGGAGAGGGTGAGCAGCATGGGGATCGACAAGATCGGCGAGGTATGGGACCGCGAGGTGGACGTGCTCGTTCTGGGCGCCGGGCCGGCCGGCATGGCCGCAGCGATCGTTTCGAAAAACGAGGGGCTGGAACCGCTTATCCTAGAAAAAACCGATCAGGTCGGCGGCACCGGCGCATGGTCGGTCGGGATGATGTGGTTTGTCGATAGCAGTCCGATGCGGGCCGCCGGATTTGAGGATTCGGCCGAAAAAGCACGCCGATACTTCTCTGCGACCGTCGGTAACAAGGCGCCGGCTGAATTGCAGGATGCCTATATCGAGCACGGGCGCGTCGCGCTCGATTACCTTTTGAAACACTCCGACCTCGAGGTCATGGCCGTCTACTATCCGGACTACAACCCGGAGATTGACGGAGGCATGTTCGGCCGCGCCCATGCTCCGCTCGAATTCGACGCCCGTAAGCTTGGCCCCGCCTTCAAGGATATCCGCGCCCCGCTTCCCGCCTTCGCTCCGTTTGGCGGCATGATGCTCGACCTTGTCGACCTGATGCACTTCCTTGCGGTCACCCGGTCCTTTCAATCGTTCCGACATGTCATGAAGCGGCTCGGGCGTTACGGCCTCGACCGGCTCAAGGGATATCATCGCGGCACCCGCCTGGTGGGCGGCAACGCGCTCATCGCACGCTTCTACAAGACCATACTCGACCGCAAGATTGAGGTCTGGATGCGTGCAGCCGCGACAACGCTGATCATGGATGGAAATGCGGTCGTGGGGGCGGAGGTTTCGCGCGAGGGGAAGCGGGTGCGTGTCAAGGCGCGCCGCGGCGTGGTCATTGCGACCGGCGGCTATCCCGGAAATCTCGAAATGCGCCGGGAAAACTCACGCAAGCCTACGGTCGAGCGCACGCTCGGCCTGCTCAGCAACACGGGCGAGGGTATCGGCCTCGGACAATCTGCCGGCGGCAGACTTGACCACAACGCGGAGGATACAGGCTACTACGTGGCGATGTCCGAACTGCAACCGCCAGGCAAGGAAAGGGTGCTTTGGGCCCACTTCATGCTTGATCGCCCGATGCCGGGCTTCATTGCGGTGGGCAAGGACGGCAATCGCTTCACCAACGAGGCGGCGTCTTATCATGCCTTCACGCTCGGCATGTTCAACGCGGGCGCCATTCCGGCCTTCCTTATCGCAGATGCAGCAGCCATCAAGAAGTATGGCGTGGGCCTCGTCCTGCCTGGTTCCGGCTCGCGTGCGCTCCAGCGCTTCGAGAAGTCCGGCTACCTGCACAGCGGTCGCACGCTGCAAGAGCTGGCAAGCAAGATCGGGGTCGACCCGGCGGGGCTCGAGCGCACGGTTAAGCGTGTCAACCAGTTTGCCGAAACTGGCAACGACGAGGATTTCGGCAAGGGATCGACGGCGTATAATACCTACAAGGGCGATCCCACTCATGCTCCCAACGCCTGTCTTGGGCCGATCGAGCATGGCCCCTTCTACGCGGTCAAGCTCGAGCCGGGCGACTTCGGAACGAGCCGGGGCCTTGTGACAGGGCCGCACGGGGAGGTTCTCGACCAGGACAACCAGCCGATCCAGGGCCTTTATGCAGCCGGCAACGATATGAACTCGCCGGTAGCCGGCCATTATATCGGCGCCGGAATCACACTCGGACCGGCGCTAACATTCGGATATCTTGCCGCGCAGGATCTTGCGGGCAAGAGCACACCAAAGGCCCATGTCGACCGAGTGACGAGGCAGCACTAAGCTCTGCCGGACGCGTTGGGGAGGAGTGTGCGCCATCAGAGAGACAGTTCTGTTTCTCTGATGGCGCATCGATTTCAAAGATCCCGAATCGGGGCAGCGACGCTATCCACTTCGGCCACGAACCGATCCGCCCGAAGACTTCCCCTTAAAGCGGTGGGCTTGTCTCGACGCTTTATTTTTGGGTCCAGGGCCTTACGTCGGCGACGCCGGCAGCTCGGGCGGGTTGCCGGGCCTTTGCACCAGCAGTGCCTCGTGCTTCACTCGAATGCCTTTCGGCCGCTCAGTTGATATAGAGCGTACCCAGGTTGAGGCTTCCGCTTCGCTGCCGGCTTGCGATGGGTATTTCCATGCCGTTTCGTCTAAGGCGCACCTCGATCGTCGAAACGTCGGCGGTCAACCCGTCAAAGCGGAAATCCCCGAAGGCATCTGTCTTTGTCGAGCGTTCCCCACCTTCAGCGGAATCGATCAGGACCACCTCGACGCCCGCCAGGTTCTGCTGCCTGCCATTCCCGGCGACCTCGCAGATATTGCCGGTAATCAGGTGACAGAGCACTTCGTTGAGACCGCGATAGAACACGCGCGGCTTTGTATTCAGCTCAGGATTGAGAGTGCTCAGCCCCTCTTCCTCGATCCGCTTGGCGAGTTCCTCGTCGTCGAGTTTAAGGGCGCGAATGGCATTGGTCGGACAGGCTTGGGCACAGCGAGGCTCGGTCCAGCCCGCGTCGAGCAGATGGGCGTCAAAGTTCCAATTCTGCGGCACCGCTGCTTGCCGGTTCCAGAAGATCATGCCGTATGGGCAGGCATCGACCAACTCCCGCCGGTTCTTCGCCTTGACGGGATCGATCATTACGATTCCATCCGCTCGCTTGTAGATGGAGCCGTCGCCGGCGGCCTTGATGCACGGAGCATCGTCGCAATGATTGCAGGTCTTCGGGATATAGCTGATGTCCGTGGATGATCCCTCGCCGCGCACATGCCGAACAATCTTGATAGTCTCGATCCCTTCGGGTGGCTGCTCAGCGGAATAGCCAGGAAATACGTTCCCGACATATTCATCCTTTGTTGCCAGAATGCAGTTGGAGCAGTTGATGCAACGTTTGACGTCGATTTCCAATGCCCAGCGTTTCATGCCGCATTCTCCAGTTTCCAGTCCCATTTCTCCACTTCGACCCGGCAGCTGTTGGGCATGATCCCGTCGGCGGTCTTGGTCATCTGGCGCGCGGGGGTCAGGAGATTGAGACAGCCACCGCGGTCGACAAGCCCGACCGAGGTCGAAACGAGATCGAGCACTGCACAGGACTCGCTGCCACGCACGACGCCTTCCATGATCATCGGGGAGACATCCGCCGCGCAGATCACCGAGGCCCGCTCGTTGTGGACCCGAACCAGATCCCCGTGCCTCAGCCCGCGTGAAGCCGCATCGGCCTCGCCGATCTTCAGCACCCAGTATCCATAGCCGTTCACATTCAAGCGGTGATCAGCGATCATGCTGACGTGGCTGTTCTTGCCATCTGTCTGGGTGTGGAAACTGTAGGGCGGATGGTTGGTGACAAGCCGTAGCGGAAACCGGACCGCGCTCTCGTCGTCCTTGTCATTGGGGTATCGATTGACGGCAGGCCGTGCGGGATCGAATTCCTCGATGCGCTTTAGGCTCGCCGGGACAAACTCGAACTTGCCCGATTGGGTCGGAAGTCCCTTAAGGAAGCCATCTACATATTGCCCCGGAAGTGGGTTCGGCTCGGGAAGATCCTTGTCGCGACCTTCAGCAAACCAGCGCATATCGACCGGCGGCTTGTCGTCATCGGCAGGCGGCGGGACAATGTAATATCCCTTCTTCAAGAACTTGGTCCACGAGACCTGGCCGACCAGATCGGTCGAGTTGAAGATGCGCTCGCACCAGTTCAGTTCGGCGCAACCACCTTCCGAGAACATGGCGCCGTAGCCGAGCCTCGTCAGGACCTCCAGGAAGATCTGGTAGTCCGATTTCGACTCTCCCAAGGGCTCGATGCACTTGTGGAGCATCATGACCATGCGGTGATTAACCTGGGTCTGGGCGTGCGGCATGTAGCCGCCGGGGTTGGCCCACTCGGCAATGTCGTCGCGTTCGAGCGCCGTGCAGACCGGCAGGATAACGTCGGCAAATTGTGCCTCGTTCTCCATCCAGATGGACTGGTTAACGACGAACTCGATGGACCCGTGCCGATAGGCATCGACAAGACGGTGCGAGCCTGGGACCGTACCGAAGGACGACGAGCCATATCTATAGAGCATGTGGATCGAGGAGTATCCGGGTTTCGGGTAGGTGAATTTCGTGTACTGCCCCTCGATCGAAAAGCCGTCCCATTTATAGCCTTCCGTATGCCCTTGAGTGATGGCCTCGGCAAGCCGTTGACGCGGTATCGATTGCTGCACCGGGTTCACTGTCAGGACATGCGGCATGCGGCAATAATTGTTCACCGAGCTCGCGGTGTTGTAAAGATCGCCAGAGATGCCGCCTTCCGAATAGCCGGGGAAGTAGAAATTCAGATCCTGCGGCGCGCCGATCTGAAGGCCGCCGAAGTTGATGCCCGGCTTACCCCAGCCCTGCATCGCCATCATCATGACGACGCTGCGCGCCCATTGGGCGCCCCTCTCGGTCCGGCAAGCCCCGCCAAAGCCCGCGCCCAGTCCGCCTGCTGCCAGATAGGTTTTCTTCCCCGCCCAGACCTGCGCCAGCGAACGCGCGTCCTTGGCCGGAACGCCCGTCTCGGCCTCCTGCCATTCCGGTGTCTTGGGAATGCCGTCCTCCTTGCCGAGAACATAGGCACTCCATTCGTCAAAGCCGGTGGAGCGCTTGTCGACATAATCCTTGTCGTATGTGCCGTTGATCATCCATTCATGCATGATGGCGATCGCAAGCGCGGAGTCCGTTCCGGGCTTGATCGGGATCCATTTGCCGCCCAGGAATTGCGCCGTTTTGGTCAGGGCCGGATCGATATGAACGAAGTCGATCCCTAGTTTCTTCGCCCAAAGGCGGCGCTCCGTCCCTTCGAAACCAGCGTAGACACCGCTGGTGGCTTCCGGGTCGCTCGACCAAAAAACGATCTGCTCGGCATTTTCTAGGCAGTCGTCGACTGTGCCCAAGAAGCCCGGAGTTCCCAGTAACATGCTGTTGCCGTAATGGTGCATCGCTCCCCAGTACCAACCTTCCCAGCTGATCGGGCTAGGGTCGACCCGCGTATAGCCGATCAGGTTGCCGAAACGCTGCATGGCGCTGAGATAGTAATTGATATTGCCCCATTGGTGATGTGCCGGCGCCGCGATGGCTATCGCGCCGGGCCCATGCACTTTCTTCTGACGCGTGATCTCGGCTACGACGATGTCGAGCGCCTCGTCCCAGCTGATCCGCTCATATCCAGATATGCCGCGGTTTTGCGGATTGCGCTCACCATTGGGATCGAAATCGATCCGCTTCATAGGATAGAGGATCCGCTTGTCGGAGTAGACCAGCGATTTGAGCGACAGAGCGTGCGGGCTGACGGTCGCCTGGCGCCTTGGCTTGAACTTCTGGCCCCGCGCCTCGATGGTCCAACTCGGCGCATCGTCATTTGTGAAGTCGATGGGGGTCGTCCTGATGATCTTGTTGTCCTTGACGAATACGAAAACCGGTCCGCCATTGGTGAGCGTCACGTAGCGCGTCGTTCCGTCCTTCATCTTGGTGCCGGTTTTCTACGACGCCGATTGGATCGCGTTGATGAGCCCGCCGAACCAGAGCAGGGCCGCGTCGCTGCCAACCTGGGTGATCTTGAAGTTCTTCAGGGCGTCGATGACGAATGCAAAGTCGGTCTTGGGCGCAAGCAGCTTCCGCGCCGTCGCCACATCCATGAAGACGATTTCCGCATCGGCCTTGACGCTTGGCTTCCAGGTCGCGGAGATCTTGCCCTTCTTGAAACTGATTTGGCGCACCAGGCTGTTGTCGCGCAGCCGCAGGCAGATCGTCCAGTTACCGGTGGCAACATGTTTCCCCACATTCGGGAAAAGTCGCGCTGCGATGCGAATGGCTCCCGGCAGCAACCGCAGTATGAACACGAGGATGGTTCTGTTCATATTACTCTCCTGTATTCATGTCGGTTCGGCTGGGCAATAACGTCAGCGCGGATCGTTTTTATGATTTGCGCAGATATGGGTTATCGCGAGCGGGTCTGAGGGCCGATCGCATAGCGCGCGCCCGGCAGACCCCTCATGGTTGGCTGCATTCCGGCGCCAGGATGAGAGCCCCCGAAATACAGAC
>Ga0207141_10047_pt1 | contig 40071 bp, 35 predicted proteins | sample Alteio_BWMinHeat_5_FD_153553 | JGI IMG/M metagenome (GOLD analysis project Ga0207141, IMG submission 153553) | Enriched cells from forest soil in Barre Woods Harvard Forest LTER site, Petersham, Massachusetts, United States -... | ecosystem: Environmental > Terrestrial > Soil > Temperate forest >... | reverse complement strand
CGCATGCTATTTTTTCGTGCCGCAAACTTGTGCAAACGCTCACAGCATGCGCGTCTTGATCTGAATCTCCGACGTCAGCGTTCGATGCACCGGGCATTTGTTCGCGATTTCCAGCAGCTTGACCCGTTGTTCGTCCGTGACCGGCCCGGTCAACTCGATGTCGCGCTCGATGCGATCGAGCATTCCGTCCTTCGTTTCGCACTCGGCGCAGTCGATGGCGTGGATTTTCGAGTGGCGCAAGTGGACCGTAACCTCCTCAAGCGGCCAGGCCTTGCGTCGCGCGTACATCCCGATCGTCATCGATGTGCACGCCCCAAGCGCGGCCAGCAAGAGTTCGTAGGGCGACGGTCCCGTATCGCCGCCGCCCGCGAACACGGGCTCGTCGGCGTGAAAGCGATGCCGGCCCGCGAGAATTTCCTGCGCGTAGCCGGAGGCGAGGCCGCGAACGATGACGCTCTTCTGGTCGCCTCGTGCCGGCGTTCCGGCCACTCCCGAAATTTTTTCGTGCACGTCCGCCTCCGTTCGGAGCCTACGCCGATGCCTGCAGGCTGCGCTGGAAAAACGCTAGCAGCTCGGCGTTGATCGTGTCTTTGTGGGTGGAACACATGCCGTGCGGCGCGCCGGCGATGACCTTCAGTGTGGCGCCCGGCACGAGTTTGGAAGAGAGTAGGGCGGAATCGGCGATGGGCACGATCTGGTCGTCGTCTCCGTGGAGAATCAGTGTGGGCACATCCATTGTCTTGAGGTCCTCGGTGAAGTCGGTCTCCGAGAACGCTTTGATGCAGTCGTAGGCGGCTTTCAGCCCGCATTGCATTCCCTGCATCCAGAACGAATCGCGCAGGCCCTTTGAAACAGTCGCGCCGGGACGGTTCGCTCCGTAAAACGGAGTACTCAGGTCCTGGAAGAATTGCGAGCGGTCGCCTTTGACGGCGGCGCGAATCTGGTCGAACGCTTCCATGGGCGTGCCGCCTGGATTGGCCGTGGTCTTGAGCATGATCGGAGGAACGGCGCCGATCAGCACCGCCCTGGCGACACGCTTCGTGCCATGGCGGCCGATGTAGCGCGCGACTTCGCCTCCGCCGGTGGAGTGGCCGACGTGGATCGCGTCCTGGAGATTGAGCGCTTCGGTCAGCGCCGCGAGATCGTCGGCGTACGTGTCCATCTCGTTCCCGTCCCACGGCTGGCTGGAGCGGCCATGGCCTCGGCGGTCGTGCGCAATGCAGCGGTATCCGCGATCGGCCAGGAACATCATCTGGTCTTCCCAGGCATCGGAGCTGAGCGGCCAGCCGTGGCTGAAGACCACGGGCTGTCCGGCGCCCCAATCCTTGTAATAGATCTGGGTTCCGTCCTTGATCGTAAGTGTTGGCATGGGAGTTTCTCCTTTTCGTGCAAGACGTTGTACTTCGAGGCAGACCAACGGAAATTCACGAAAAAATTCAGGCCACGGTATCCGCCGATTGCACGGCCGCGCGGTAACGAATAAAGAGCACCGTGATGTCGTCCGCCTGCTCGGCTCCGCGCGCAAATTTGTCGAGCGAGTCGGCGACACTTTTTTGAAGCTGATCGAGGGGCGCTCCGTGCTGCCCGGCGAGAACTTCGCCGAGGCGCTGAACGCCGAAGAGCTGCTCCTCGGGATCGGCGGCCTCCGTCACTCCGTCGCTGAAGAGCACCAGAGTGTCGCCCGGTTCGAGCGGCACCCGGACGGATTCGTAGTTCGCGCCCGGAATCAGTCCCACCGGAAAAGATCCCTCCGTGAAACTCTCACTCGTGTTTCCGGCGCGAAGAAGCAGCGGCGAGGGATGGCCCGCGTTCAGATACTCGAGATTGCCCTCGCGGTCGACGATCCCCAGGAACATCGTGGCGTACCGGCCGACCTCGGCGTGCTGGCACAGAAAGTCGTTGATGCGTTTGAAGACGCGCACGGGATCCGCGCCGATCGTCATGCCCGTCAGCGCCCCCTGGAGCATGGTCGTGAGGAGCGCGGCGCCGATTCCTTTTCCCGCGACGTCGGCGATCACAAACGCAGTCCGGTCCTCGCTCAGGGGGAAAACGTCAAAGTAATCGCCGCCCACGGCATGGCACGGCGTATTGAAGCCGGTAATCGTGAGGTGCGGAAAGTCGCGGAAATCGCGCGGCAGTAGCGCCTGCTGAATTTCGCGGGCGATGCTCAGCTCCTGCTCGAGGCGCTGGCGTTGCCGCTCGCGCTCGACGAGGCGCGCGTTGTCCAGAATACTCGCGGCTTCCACCGCCAGGGCGTCCAGAATCTGGCGATCCAGCTTTGAGAACGCCGCGGGCCGCCGGGAATCGAGATACAGGATGCCCAGGAAGTGCCCGCGCTGCACGTTGACCATAGACTCGGCCGTGCTCGCCCGCGGCATGGCATACAGCGGAATCGCCACGACGGAGCGAAGCCGCTGCGCGATGATGCTCTCGGCGCCCCGGAACGCGGCGTCGGCTTGCTGAAGGTCTCCCGTGATGACCCCGGTTTGGCTTTCAACGGCCATGCGCAGCACGGTCTGCGTGGGGGAAAAGCCCTCCGCGGGCATGCTGATGGCGCCGGCGCGGCGGGCCAGGCGGTGTTGCAGCGATCCGGAATCTGTGGCTTCGAGCAACAGGCCGCGCTCGGCGTCCGTAACGGTAATGGCGCGGTCCAGCATGGCTTCGAGCACCGAGTCGAGCGGAAGCTGCGAATGCAGCAGCATGGTCGCTTCGAGAAGGAGATTCAGTTTGCCGAGGCCAACCGGCGACGTCTCGCTGGCGGAGATGCGTCCCACTCGGGTGAGGAGATGCTCGATCGTGGTTGTCTGAGACGCCGTGTGGAAGACGATCCGGTGGGAGTCCTCCAACCCGAACGTGACGACGTCGCCGTCCCGCAGCGGCCGTTTGCCCGATACGCGCTCGCCGTTGAGGAAGACGCCGAGCTGGTTTCCCCGATCCTCGAGATCATATTGCCCATCGCTCAAAACGATCGCGGCGCAGTTGCGGGAGATGCGACGGTCGGGAATCGCCAGTTGATTGCCGGCCTCGCCGCGTCCAATCAGAAACGGCGACTGGGCCAGCGGCACGGACCGGCGCGTATTTTCGGGCGAAATGAGCTCGATCGACCCTTCGCTTCGGGCGGGGGAATCTGGCATGGCTGGACTCGTCGGCATTGTACCACCACACCCGGCGCTCGCCTGTTTTCAGGCCCCCGGCGGAGGTTTGCGCCGCGACTCGTATGCTAACCTGTAAGGCGCGCACGAATCACAGCCGGCCGGCGGTCTAGAAACCCGCGCACGGAGAGATCCGATGAGCAACGAACATTCCGATGCGCTGGTCTTTTTTGGGGCCACTGGCGATCTGGCCTACAAAAAAATATTCCCGGCGCTGCAGGCCATGGTCAAGCGCGGCGCCTTAAACGTGCCGGTGGTGGGCGTGGCCAAGGCCGGATGGAATCTGGATCAATTGCGGGCGCGCGCGAAGGACAGCCTGGAAAAACACGGCGGCATCGATCCCGAGGCCTTTACGAAGCTAAACGCGCTGCTCCGCTACGTGGACGGCGACTACCAGGATCCGGCGACGTTCGCGGCCTTGCGCGAACAATTGAAAGATGCGCACCGGCCCGCGTACTACCTCGCGATTCCTCCAGTCCTGTTCGAGACGGTCGTCGAAAATATCGCGAAATCCCACGGCGAGGGCGACGCGCGCGTGATCGTCGAGAAGCCCTTCGGGCACGATCTGGCCTCGGGGGTCGAACTCAACAAGATCCTTCACTCGATCTTCGACGAATCCTGTATCTTCCGCATCGATCATTTCCTCGGCAAGCGGCCGGTGGACAACATGCTGGCGTTTCGATTCGCCAACGCGTTCGCGGAGGCGTTTTGGAATCGCCATTACATTGAGAGCGTGCAGATCACGATGGCGGAAGACTTCGGCGTTCAGGGCCGCGGCGCTTTTTACGACGGAACCGGAACGATCCGCGACGTGGTCCAAAACCATCTCTTTCAGGTGCTGTCCAACCTGGCGATGGAGCCGCCGGTCCGGTCCGACAGCGAATCGCTGCGCGACGAAAAAGTGAAAGTGTTGAAGGCGATTCCTCCCATTGACGAGAGCAATCTGGTCCGCGGCCAATTCGAGGGATACCGCAACGAGTCGGGAGTCGCAAAGGATTCCAGGACGGAGACGTTCGCCGCGCTGCGCCTGGATATCAATTCGTGGCGCTGGAAGGGCGTGCCGTTTTTCATTCGGGCGGGCAAATGCTTGCCCATGACTTCCACGGAAATTATCGGTAAGTTTCGCAAGCCTCCCACGATCCTGCCGGACAGCGTCCTGAAGGAAAATCATCTGCGCCTGCGGATCAGCCCCGACGTGGTCATCGCCATGGGACTGATGTCACTCGCCCCGGGAGACAAGATGGAGCTACAGAGCGGAGAAATGGTGGCCGCCAGTTCGGACGCGGGCGACATGGACGCGTACGAGCGCCTGCTGAGCGCGGCCATGGCCGGCGACAATTCGTTATTCGCGCGAGAGGACTACGTGGAAGAAGCGTGGCGCATCGTCGATCCGGTACTCAAGAAGGACACGCCGGTGTATCCGTACGCCCAGGGCGCCTGGGGTCCCGCCGAGACGGAGCGCGTCACGCCGCCCGGCGGCTGGGAAGTGCCGGTTCAGGGCTCGGAAAGCCTTTCCGCGCATGGATAGGTTACGCTTTCACGAAACTCGCTTGGCGCCCAGACCGTCTCATCAGGCATCGAGTTTCAGCGAATCGTCTCGCGTGTTGAAAGCACAAATCAGAAAGTACGGACGCGCATTCAAGGAGGAACTATGAATTTTTCGATCAGGAAATTCACCGCTCTCGGAGCAGCATGCCTCGGCGTGCTGGCTACGCTCGCGGCTATGCCGTCGCTTGCCGCGGACGATGCGGTGGTGACCGCGGACAAAACCGTCGCGGCAGCGCTCTCCAAGGGCGACAAAACCGCAGCCGACAAATGGCTCGACCCGGATTTCAGCTGGATTGACGCGGAAGGGATCATGTGGGCCAAGGAAGACGCGTTTCGCGCCGGATTGAAGCCGCTGATTGAAGCGAGCGACGACGTCAAGATCATCGAGCACAAATACGGCAAGAGCGTCGTCTGGATCCAGTGGAACGAGGGCAACAAGTATTCGGCGAGATTCTGGGTGAAGCGTTCAGCGGGCTGGAAGCTCCTACACGCCACGGAAATTGCGGCCATTCCCAAGCGCGATTTTCAGACGGCCGAACCTACCTACGACATTCCCTGCAACAATCCGTGCAAGGCCGTGCCCTACAAGCCGCTGACGCCAGGAGAGAAGGCTTCGCTCGACGAATGGCAGGAGCAGGAATCGAGCCAGGCCAATTGGGAAAAGCACGTCGCGGACAACATGGATCAGCGCGTCGTCAGCACGTACGGCGGCGCCTCGCCGTCCAAGGCCGACCGCATCGCCGGAATGAACAAGCGCAAGGCGGCGAATCCGAACGCGCCCAAAGTGGGAGCCGCGCCGGCGCTGTGGATTCGCACATGGGATTTCGGAGACGCGGTGGTGATGGTGTCCGTTCAGCCAACCTACGGCGACAAGTCGTACTGGTCGAGCCGCGTCCTCGCTCCGAACGACGCCGGTCTGTGGCAGATGATGGAGAGCTACCACAACTACATTCTGGCCTCGCCGGTGATGACGGCGGTCCCGAATCAGCCGGATCTGAAGTAGCGCCGGCGTCTCGCCGGCACGCGGTTCAAACCTCGAACGAAAATCGGGCCGGCGGGACGCCGGCGCTACAAAAAGCAAACGGCTCAGGGCGCGCTGCAATCCCCTGAGCCGTTCTTGTTTGAAAATTTCTAATCAAGCCCTGCCAACGCGATCTACTTGTGGAAGCGTCCGACCAGCACGCCCTTGCCCAGAATGTGTCCGTCGATGGCCGCCAAAACGTCGGCGCGAGTCGCATCGGGGCCAAGGCTAAGCTTGATATCGAGGGCGAAGAGTTCGAGCGTGTAGTGATGGTATGGACCGGCGGCAGGGGCACCCGGACCACGATATCCAATCGCGCCGCTGCGATTTTTCCCCTGAATCGTCCCGTCGGAAAGGGTTGCGTTTGCGGGAACCGCTTCGGGAAGACCGGTCGAAGTCCCTGGAATATTGAACGCCAGCCAGTGTAGAACGTCGCCGGTCTTTTTGTCGATCGCTACGTCGGGATCGTGCATGATCAGAGCGAAACTGGCGGTATTCGGTGGAACGTGCGTCCACTCTAGTTTCGGTGAGATGTAGGTGTCAACGGCTTGCGTGAACTTGTTGGGGATGACGGATCCGTCCTCAAAATCGGGCGAAGTGAGGGTGAGACCGGGAACGGCTGGCGGAGCAACTTGCTGCATTTGCGCTCTGGCCACAATGGCGCCGGCGAAAAAGGTCGCCAAAATTGCGCACGTCGTTAGAAATCGCTTCCGTGTCATTTGCAATTCTCCTCATCAGTTTGCGGGAAGTGTTCGTTGCTGAACACCCGGTAATGTACCGCTGACCGCCGTACCAGGCAATGCCGCCGAGTGGCACAGGCACTCTTGCCTGTGTGGGTTATGCCATCGAGGCTACATCGGAGACGTGAGTACGCGCACAAAACCGCACAGCGAAGAGTCGCTGTGCCACAGGCCTACCGCGCCGGAAGCGGCTGCAGCGGAGGCTCCTTGCCTCCGGGCGTAGCGTCCTGCGCGGTGTTGCTCAGCATGGCGAGCGTCACGTAGACGCCGCTCACCGTGATCAGGTCGACGATTTGCTGGTCGCTGAAAACCTCGCGCAATTTTTTGAACGTGGCGTCGCTCACAACGTGGTCCTTCGCCAGGTCCATACACAGGTCGTACACCGCCGCCTCATCCGGCTGCATCGAAACGGGCCGCTTTCCAACTTTGAGGTCATCGGCGACCACCTGCGGCAGGCCCGCCTTGAGCGCCAGCGGATAGTGCGCGGTCCACTCGACCTGCGAAGTCCACAGGCGCGCCTGAATCAGAATCGCAAATTCATTCAGCCGGCGCGGCACCGACGTATTGAATCGCAGGTAATCGAGCATCGCGAACATGCGCTGGCCCATGACCGGGCTGCGCAGTATCATGTTGTACGGCCCGGAAATCCCGATGCTCGAGACCTTCAAAATTTCGTCCGCGAAGGGCTTTTGCTGCTCGTTGAGCTGCTCCACCTTGAGCAGCGGGAAACGCTGTTCCTTTTCCGCCGATTGCACTCGCACCCCCGGCGCCAAGAGCGCCAACCCAATCCCCACCGAAACGCAAAACGCTAACACGATCCGCCGCGACATGTCTTTTCCTCCTGCATTGGGCCCGCATCGGGCGCGCCTGGATCGATCCCTGCGCCAGTTAGCAACATATATCCGCAAATCCCGGAAATGCAATGCCTCGGATCACTCCCCGCGTCAACCCGTCTGAATCGCCACACCTGAAACTCGTGAATTGGAACGGCGGGAAACTTTCGCACGCAATGCAGCGAAACAAGCAAACCCCGTCGCGTGAATATAAAGTTTGGTCAATCTAAAGATCGCATGATATATCGTCACCGCATTGCTCCCAAGCAAATCGAGCGTAAAATCACTCGCCGGAGAACGTGCATATGCGCTGGCTAAAAATACTGCTTCCATTACTCGGAATAAGTTTCCTTGCACCTTGCCCGCCGATTCGAGCGCAGAGTGTTGGCGAGTCTGAAACCCACAGAGCGCCGGTTTCCCAGCCCGCGACGGAAGAGGAAGTCGCGCAACTCCGACAAGAGGTTGCGGAACTAAGAATTGCGGTTCGGCGGCTCGCTCAAGCGACCAGCAAGACCGCGCCAGACGAACCTCGATTGGAGCTGGCAAGCGCCGTTCTCGATTCTGCTTCGCCTGATGCCGCCCTCGCTCCTCCTGCCATTCACTCCACCGTGGATACTGCTTTGGGCGCAGCGTCTACGCGCCAACAACAACCTGGGGGCACTCCACCAATCGTCGCCGGATGGAACGACGAACATTTCTTCTTAAGGAGCTCTGACGGCAGCTTCACGGCCATGCCGATTGGATATTTTAATGCGCAATACAATTTCTATAAGGGTGACGGTGCGCCTCCGGATACTTTCACCATCCAGCGCGCGCGGTTCGGCCTTCAAGGCAGCTACGGGAAGCAGCTTGATTATCAATTCCTGTTCGAATCCGCGTCTCCGCTTACCATCCGTGACGCGTACCTGGATTTCAAGCCCTGGGCGGCCTTCAGCATCATGGGCGGGCAGTACAGAGTCCCGTTCTCCCAAGAAGCCTTGTGGCTGGAAACCGAATATGAATTCAATTCACTTTCCCCTTCCGCCGTGCTGTATCCCAACGCGACGGGCGCTTTCCGCGCTCCCGGCATTGATATTCACGGGAGTTTGGCTGGCGGCCGCGCACAATACTGGGCGGGCATCTTCAATGGCCAGGGACTTCTTCAAAATGGAACGACGAATGAGCCCGAAGTCATCGGCAAGGTTCGGTTCTCACCGTGGAAGCAATCCGAAAACAGCTGGCTGAGGGGCTTTGCCCTGGGCGGTTCGGTTGAGCATAGCCGATCCAAGGCTCTCGCCAACGAGCTGAGCTTCAACGGCCTCATGACCGACAACACTTACAACTTCTTCCCTCAATTCCGGATCAACGGCGGCATTCAGCGGTACAACGGATTCTTTTCGTGGTTAAAAGGACCATGGAGTGTTCGCGGTGAGTACACGCAAATCTTGGAGAAGCGCGCCGGCATCGGCTCCTTTGTGAGCGGTGGGGTGGGATTCAATACCCTTCCCGGTGTCGTGGGCAAGGGCGCCTCTGGGATAGTCACCTATTTCCTGTCCGGCGAGAATACGCCGGACAATGCCATGCCGAGCATAAGACATTCGTTGATCGGTCCAAATTCCCCGGGAGAAACGGGCGGACCGGGATGGGGCGCCTGGCAGCTGAAGTTCCGGTATTCCTGGGTGGAGGGAAGGGCTGCAGGCGCGACGTGTGATGCGTTGACAATTCCGGCCTGCCCACTTGCGCCGGGAATCGTGCCGACGTACAGCGATCACACCAATCAGATCACCGCGGGGCTTAACTGGTATCTCAACTACTGGGTTCTTGTCCGGTCGGACCTAAACATCAATCAACTCGTGAATCCAAGCGTGCAAGGAATTTTACCCCGGGACTATTTTGTATTCTTGGAAGGTATTCAGTTTCGATTCTGACCGGGAGCTGAGCATCTTCTGCTTGGCTGTCACGTCGTCGCGACCAAAATGGTTCTAGTTTCGCAGCAAGTTCTAGGCCTAGTTACATGAAATTCAGCCCAAGCAGTCTTCAGACAGGGAGATTCGATGATTGCGGAGTCCTTGCCACGCATGGCCATTGCCGTTCTTTTCGGATCGTTTCTCGTTTCGACGAGTTGCAATAGCAGCCCGCCGGGCTGCCCCGTCTGTGGAACGGATGTGAACGGAACGGTCGGACTGATCGATGTAATGGCCGTGCCGGGCCACAGCGCCTCGGGCGCGCCGGGCGGCCCGTTTAATCTTTTTGATATCAGTTGGGTGGATCCTTCGAATCGCCTCTACTACGTTTCGGACACGGTGGGCGCTGACGTTGCGGTGTTCAACACCGTTAACAACATCGCCGTGGCGGCGATTGGCGGAGACAGCTCGATCGCCGAGTCTGGAAATAACGCCAGCATGTGTTTCCAGGACGCCGCTGGGAACCAAATCATTCCTCCCATCACCACGGCCCAGGGCAACTATTCGCAATACGGTTGCAAGACAGGAAACTTTCGCATCCCCGGTTTCTTCGGTCCCAACGGCCACTTTGGCGGCTTTGTTGGCGGCGTGTGCTGCGGTTCGCGGGGCAACAACATATTCCCCTTGCAGGGCCCGAACGGCATTGAAACAACCGCCGATGGAAAATTCCTCTTTGCCGGCAATGGCGCTTCGGACGTAATCGTATTCGATATGACGGCCACAATTGCAAATCCCTCCACCCCGCCCACGGTTGCGGCCACCATCGTGACCGGCACACCGCCGGACTCCGACGGGCTGCCGAATGGGATTACGGGGTGCATTCAATCCGCAAGCGGGCGAGCATTTTCCGATCCGACCTGCGGCGATCTGCGCGCGGATGAGCTGTCAACTACCGGCGGCCTGATGACGGCGCCGGACGGTAGCAAGCACTTCTTGTTTTTAGTGATCAATGGCGACCCGGGGCTTCCGTTCGCCACGATCGTCGATGCCACAGGTATCGTCACCAAGTCCGGAAATCTTTCTCAGCAGCACTGCCTACCCTACAAAACCGCCACGCCGGGGCCGGGTATCGCGCCCATCCCCTTTAGTCCCGGCAGTCCGGCTTTCCCGGCGAATTATTCTTCTTGTATTCTTGGCCAGATTTACTACGACGCGGCAGCGCAAAACGATATCAACGTGGTGATCGACGACCAGGGCTCAAATCTAAATCGATTTTCCTGCCCCGATCCCACGCTGCAATTCAACGGCCCGGCGCCGGGTGTGCCGGGCCCTCCCGTTCCCTCCGGCGCCTCGGGACATGCCGCCGGATTCAATCCCGACGTTCCCTGCCATCACGGGCCGATGCTCACTGCCACGACAGCCACTCAAAGCGGAGGAGTTTTCTGCGCCCCAGGACCCGGCACGCCGCCGGGTTGCGTGGGGGCGAGCGGTATTGCAGGACTGGGGGGATCCGTCTTTAACCCGAACACCGGCCACTTCCTACTGACCAACTCGAACTCGACCGCCGACCTCACCGTGGGAAGCGTGGATGAAATTGACCCCTTCCACCCGTTCACCAGGGCCGGTGGAGCGACGGTGTACGGACCGGCAGTCATCAATAGCTTCCCGGTGCCCAACTGCATGCCTTCCAGCGTGGTGATGGGGCCCGGCACCGACATCCTCGTGGCTTGCGCGTCACATGACGGCAGAACCTTCGCGCCCATGACGTACATTCTGAACGGCACCACCGGTGCCATTCTCTCCACGATCAACTTTGTAGGAGGGGTCGATCAGGGATGGTACAACCCCGGCGACGGCAAATATTATTTGGGAGCCGCGAACATGACTCCCGGCCCCGTTCTCGGAGTGATTGACGCTGGCTCCAGGCAGTGGCTCCAAAACGTGCCTACGACGGGCTTCTCGCACAGTGTCGCGGCCGATCCCAACACGAATCACATCTTCGTGCCCCTTGGCGCGAGCCCTTTGTGCCAATCGATGGCGGCCAACGGTTGCGTCGGCGTCTACGCCTCACAGTGATCGGCGGCAAGCACTGAACTGGAGAATCCACGGTAGGGAGATTTGCAGATCGGCCCTATTCCTTCTCCGGGGGTCACGGTTAGCGGACCGGCGTCTCCTGGTAGCGCATCATCTTCCACTGTTCGTTTCGCTCGGTCCATAGTTCGCCAACGAAAATTCGCTTGAAGCGCACCGCCGAGCCAGCTGGAAACTGAATCGTAGCCTCGTAGGTGACGAAAGCATGGTTTTGCCCGAGCTGCTGAACCTGGAAAAGCTGCAATAAATAGTCGGTGTACATGCTGTGTTCGACTTCGCGCAGGATGCGCGTCTTGGGCCGCTCACCGTCGCCATCGGCCTCCACGGCTTGGAAGTCATCGGTGAGGAAATCCGCGTACCTGTCCTTGTCTCTCATCTTGAATGCTGCCCAGGCAGCACGGACCTTGGCCTCGAGCAAATCAGCAAGGCTTGTCGAAGGACCCGCGTTCTTGGAGGGCGCGCCCTGGAAACTATCGCCATTCACCGTTGGCAGTTGCGCGAACGCGAGGCAGGCGGCCCCAAGCGTCAGACATAAAATCATGCGCCGCATCTCGTACTCCTAAAGAGGACTCTGTCGCCTGGCGAAGACGGCGTCCGAACGTCTCGGATTCCGTTCTCAGCCCACAGCCGCCAGGGGCCTTTTTCCCACTGGGGTGCGCCCAGGTTTTCTAATTCCCGCTTTTCAGTTTGATCTCCGCGGTCTCGCCCTTGATCTCGACGTTCGTGCCGAAAGGACGCGAGGCGTCCGCCAGCCGCTCGAGGATGTACCGCGCCTGTTCGCCGGTCGCCGGCTTTGGCAAGCCGCGGGTCTGGAGGTAGAGATTGTTGGCGTACGGATTCTGCGTGTCGGACTGGCCCTGGCCGATCTTATTCATCACGATCGGCTGGAATGTGACCGATTTCAAATCCTTGCCGTGAAACTCGACGTGCGCGACCACGCTCTCCCAGATGATGGGCTCCTCGAGATATACGATGGTCGGCGGCAAATTGAAAATGAAATTGCCGAGGTCGTACAAGATCGGCCGGCCACGATAGATTTCGACGCCGTGGATCATGGGCGAGCCGTGCATCACGATGATGTCCGCGCCGGCGTCGATTTCATCGTGCGTCCATCGCTTGAGCCAATCCGCCGGCGCGAGGCGCTCCGGCAATTCTTCCGCGAATAACGCGCTGAACGGCCGGTTCAAGAAGACGTGGTTGTGTTCGTACACGACGACGAGGTCGGCGTGCTGGCGGGCGTCGCGAATACTTTGCAGAATGCGGCTCTTGTCCTCTGCGTTCGGCTCGTTCCCGGGCTCGGACGGAAGCAGGTTCGTGGATTCGTTCGGCTTGCCTCCGGCCTCGACGCGCAGTTCGTTCACTCCCGCGCGGTTCGCCGTCGCCGATCCTCCCTCCACAATCAGGCCGGACGCCATCGAAACAAGCGCGATCGTGCCTTTCGGCGTCCGCAGATATCCCGGCGCGGCGGCTTCCTCCAGCGTGTTCCCGATCCCGGCATGAGCAATGTTTCGGCTCTTCACTTCGCGAAGCGTATTTTGAATTCCCGTCACCTTCAGATCGAAGGAGTGATTGTCCGACAGCGCGACCAGATTGAAGCCCAGGGACTGCAGCGCGTCGAGCGCTTCCGGGGGAGCGAGAAATCCACGGCCTTCCGTCACCGACTCGCCTTTTTCGGCAACGGTCGCCTCAAGATTCGTGAAGATCACGTCACCCTTGAGCAGCGGCGACATCGCCGCTGCCGCCGTGGGCGCGTGAACGCGGAAATCCGAGCGAATCATGGATTGTCCGGCCAGCGTGATGCTGAGAGCGGGTGACTGCGGCCAGGCCGGAGCCCCGGACATTACTCCTATGGCAAGGCAGCTTGTGGCTAGAGCGAGTGCGCTCCACATTAATTTCGCGTTTCTTTTCATGTTGTCTCCTTCCGCACTGCGATTCTCGAACAAGATCGGCGAACCGACGGATGCCCGCCTGAAAACAAAGGCGGGCGCTACAACGCTGTGTCCTCGTGCCGGAACCACGACCAAGCGACGCTTCGCTATTGGGGCGACGTCAGAGCCTTTGTGAACCGGTAATAGAAGTCGACGCCTTCGTAGAACGATGCCACCGGCAGGCGCTCGTCGCGGCCGTGCGAGCGGTCATCGTTCAGATCGATGAAAACGCCGGGCAGGCCGTACGTCGGAATTCCCAGCGCTCGCGTGTGTATGCCGTCGCTCGCTCCTGCGTCCAGCACCGGAACCACCGGGACGCCGGGCCACATTTGGTTGACGACGCGCTCCAGCGGGCCCATCACATCGGGACGCAACGTCGACGGTGGATTTTCTCCCAACGCCGAACCCGTACTATCCGCGGGCGCGACGTTGATTTCCGGCTCCGCCAGAATTTTGATCAATTGCGCGCGAACTTCCTCGCGGGTGTGGCCGGGCAAGATGCGGCAGTTCACGATCGCGCGGGCCGTTCCGGGCAGCGCGTTGTTGGCGTGTCCGGCGTCGAGGCGCGTTGCTACGCAAGTGGTCCGCAGGCGCGCGTTATAGAACGGCTCTTTCGAGAGCCGCGCCACCGCGGTTTCATCGGGCGGCGTGCGCAAGATCGCCTTCATGTCCGCGCCCGTTGCGCCGCCGACAATGTCCGCCTCCTTAGCGAAGTACGCCCGCGTTACTTCGTTCAACTCAAAGGGAAACGTGTAGTGCTCGAGCCGTGTAAGCCCTTCAGCAAGCTGGTAAATCGCGTTGTCCGGTTCGGGTAGCGAGCTGTGCCCGCCTTTGTTGCGCACCTCGAGTTGAAAATCGGCGTACAGCTTTTCGCTCGCCTGGATGCCCACGAGGATGTGCTTGCCTTCGTCCATCTCGAAATCGCCCGCGTCCGGATTGATGACGAACTCCGCATCGACCAGGTCGCGATGATTCTTCAGCAGCCATTCGACGCCGTTGAAGTCGCCGCCCTCTTCGTCGGCCGTCAGCGCCAGGATGATGTCACGGTCCGGCTTGTACCCTTCGCGCTTCAGACGAATCAATGTAGTAATAAGGATGGCGTCACCTTCCTTGATGTCCTCCGTCCCGCGCCCGTAGAAGTATCCGTCCTTCTCCGTGAAGTTGAACGGGTCGAGCGACCAGTCCTCGCGCCGCGCCTCTACAACGTCGAGATGGCAGATGAAGAGAATCGGCTTCCGCGCGCCCGTTCCATGCAGGCGCGCGACGAGATTTCCCTTGCGGCCATTCGGCCCGAGCACCTGAACGTCGCTCGCGGGGAAGCCCGCTTCGAGCAGGCGCTTAGCGATGGCTTGCGCCGCGACCGTAGTGCTGCCGACCGAATCGGTCGTATTGATTTCGATCAGTTCCTTGAAAATGTCGTGGGAGAGCTGCTTCGTCGCGTCGTCGATTTGCGCGCGCACAGCGCAAGGCAACGCGATCGACACGAGAACAGCGAGCACAAAGGGAAATCGATTCTTCATGGCAACTCCCTGCGGGGCCGATTCTAGCGCAATCACTCGCTTAAGTATCCTTCACTTCACACAGCGCCGGAGGCGCGAAAGACCGTAGCCCAGGGCGTAAGCCCTGTGAATCCGGCCAGGGAAGCGGCCGAGCCCCGGAGGGGCGAAACAACTGACTGCGTATTCGGGAACCACGTGGCGAGTGACGAGTGACGCCCCTACGGGGCTTCATCACGAATTTCTGCGAAATCCCAGCACTGGCGTGCTGGGCTACGTTCTGCCGTCCCTCCGGGACTCGGTCGTAAGAAAACATCTCAGTGGAAATCGTGCGAGCTGGTTTCGAGGCAGCTGATCGAGAGCGGCGAAACCGTTTCGACTTTCACCGAAATGACGTTCTCTTGATTTTGCAGCTCGCCCTCCAGCAACAGAAATTGCTGGTGAACAATGATGAGGTGAAATTTTTCGTACGTCTGCGGCGCAATGATCGCGTTGGCGATGCCGGTTTCATCTTCGAGGCTCAGGAACACAAAACCTTTGGCGGTGCCGGGACGCTGGCGGGCGATCACGTGGCCGGCGATGCGGACGCGCCTGCCGTTCGGCAAACGCGCGAGATCGGCGGCGGAAGAAACGCCCTGGCCTTTCATTTGCTTGCGGTAGTAGCGCATGGGATGCGGGCCGACGGTCAGGCCCGTGCCGTGGAAGTCAGCGGTCAGCCGTTCACCCGCGGTCATGGGTTGTAGCGGAGAAGTGGCGCAGGCTTTCAGCCTGTGGGGTTTGGTTGTGGCACATTCCGTTGTAGTTGCAACATGCTCCGGCAGGCTACCCTTCCTACGTTCCGTGCAAAAGCCCTCCATGGCTCCCTGCTCCACTTCCGGTTCCGGCGCTGCTTCTTCGGGCACTTCCGGCGCCTCCAGCAGAGGCCCCGCGCGCCTCGCAACACGTTCGACCTGCCACAAAGCGTCGCGGCGATGAGAACTCTTCTTCGCCGAAATAAAGTTCAGGGCGCCGATTTCCGCGAGCATGGCTAGCTCGGACTTTTGAATCCCGGGCACGCGCAGCTTCAGATCTTCGATGGAGGCGAAGGGACGAATCTCGCGCTCGCGTACAATGGATTGCGCGACCTCAGCTCGCAGGCCCCGGACACTGCGCAAGCCCAGCCGCATCGCAAAATCCACATCGTTTTTCTCGAGCATACACAACCAATCCGAACGCGTGATATCCACCGGGCGCACCTTCAAACCGTGCCGCTGCGCGTCCTTCACCAGAGTGGCGGGCTGGTAGAAGCCCATCGGCTGATTGTTGAGCATCGCCGCGGTGAACGCCGCAAGGTAGTGGCATTTCAAATAGGCGCTCGCGTAAGCGATGAGCGCAAAGCTCGCGGCGTGCGATTCCGGAAAGCCGTACAACGCGAACGAAGCGATCGAGCGGGTGATTTTATCCTGCGCCTCCGGCGTGATGCCCTGGCGCGCCATCCCGGCCCGCAATTTCTGCTCGATGTCCTTCATGCGTTTTTCGGAGCGCTTGAAACCCATGGCGCGGCGTAGCTCTTCCGCTTCACCTCCCGTAAATTCGGCGGCGATCATGGCAATGCGCAGGAGCTGCTCCTGAAACAAGGGCACGCCGAGCGTGCGCTTCAGCACGGGCTCAAGAGAAGGATGCAGGTAGTCCACCGCCTCGCGCCCCTGCCGCCGCTTTAGATAAGGATTCACCATTTGCCCGACGATGGGGCCGGGACGGATAATCGCCACCTGCACCACAATGTCGTAAAAACATTTCGGCATCAGTCGCGGCAGGCAGGACATCTGCGCGCGGCTTTCGATCTGAAACATACCCACCGTATCCGCTTTTTGCAGCGCGCCGTAAACAGCCGGATCGTTGGCGGGCAGGCGCCCGAGATCAATTTCCTCGTCGTGGTGTTTCTGGATCGTTTGCAGGGATTCCTCGAGCACCGCCATCATGCCGAGCCCGAGAAGATCCACCTTCACGATTCCCATCGCGGCGCAATCGTCCTTGTCCCACTGAACCACGACGCGCCCCGGCATGGTGGCCGGCTCGAGCGGCACCACCGAATCGAGCTGCCCCTGGCACACCACGAGGCCGCCCGAATGCTGGCCCAGATGGCGCGGCAAATCCTGCACTTCGAGGCACAGATCGAAAAATTTGCGAATTTGCGGATGGCCCAGATCGAAGCCCGCATCGCGGAACTGGCTGGCCAGGGTTTCCTTCGGATCCTGATATTCCCAGCGGCTCACCAGCTTCGTCAGGCGGTTGATGGTTTCGACGTCAAAGGACAGCGCCTTCCCGATTTCGCGCGCGGCCGAGCGGCCACGGTAGGTGATGACGTTCGCGGTCATGGCCGCGCCAAGTTTGCCGTAGCGCTCGTAGACGTACTGGATGGCGCGCTCCCGCTGGTCGCCGCTCGGCAAATCGAGATCGATGTCCGGCCATTCCCCGCGCTCCTCGGAAAGGAATCGCTCGAAGAGCAGCTCCATGCCCACCGGATCGACGGCGGTAATTCCCAGCGCGTAGCACACCGCGCTGTTGGCCGCAGAACCGCGTCCCTGCACCAGAATATTTTTCTCGCGGCAGAACCGAACGATGTCCCAGACGATCAGAAAGTAGCCGGCCAGATCGAGCTTTTCGATGACGGCCAGTTCCCGCTCGATCTGCAGGCGCGCGCGCTCATCGCTCGGCCCGTAGCGATGAACGAGGCCCTGGCGGCTTAGCTCGCGCAGAAATTGAATTTGCGAACCGCCATTCGGAACCGGATAGGTTGGAAATTTGTAGCCCAGATCATTCAAACCGAATTGCAAGCGCGAGGAAAGCTCCTGCGTGTTCGCGACGGCTTCCGGAAGGTCGGAAAACAAGCGCTTCATTTTCGCGGGCGATTTCAAATAGCGCTCGGAATTGGTGGAGAGGAGCCGGCCCGCGGTGGCGAGCGTTTTGTGATTTCGGATGCAGGTGAAAACGTCGAGCATTTCGCGTCTTTGCGGCACGGCGTAACGCACGCCGTTCGTGGCCAAAAGAGGCAGGTGCAGCTTTCGCGCGATTTCGACGGCGGCCTGATTGCGCGCCTCTTCTTCGCGGCAAAGGTGCCGCTGCAATTCCACATAGACATTTTCGCGGTCAAACAGCTCGCACAAATTCCGCACGCATTCGATTCCGCCGTCGATTCCGCCCTGTTCGAGGGCATGCGCCAGCGGCCCTTCTTCGCCGCCGGTCAGGCAAACAAGGCCTTCCGTCCGCTCGGCAATATCCGAAACGGAAACGCTTCCCTGGCCCTTCGGCGCGCGCAATTTCATGCGGGTGACCAGCCGGCAAAGATTCTGGTACCCGAGGCGCGAAGTTACTAGGAGCGGGTATCGCCAGCCCTCCGCCGAAGTCACTTCGGCGCCGATGTGTGCGCGAATTGAAAATGTTTGCGCGGCAAAATAAAAACGCGGCGCGCCGTAGACTCCGTCGCGATCGAGGAGCGCCATGGCCGCCATTCCGTGTGCCGCGCAGGCTTCGGCGAATTCTTCGGGCAGCGAAGCGCCTTCGAGAAAGCTGAATGCGGATCGTGCGTGAAGTTCGGTGTACATGAAGAGATGCGCCGGGGCGACAAACCGCTGCCGATTGCTGTGACCGATTGCTGTAGCCCGCCTCTTCAGAGGCGGGGATCGTCTTGCCGGTCCAAACGAAATTGCATCAAAACGGATTCCCGCCACCAAACGACGAACGCCGGGTCTAAAGACCCCGGCTACAACAACTCATTGCAGCGAGCTGAAATCAACGAAACTAAATAGGCTTTCAGTCATACCGGCCGCGCACAAACCAGCCGTGGCGCGTCCAGTCGTAATAAATCCGGTAAATCCCGTCGGGCACGCCGCCGCGCGAAGTGCGCTTGCCGCCCGATGGATTCGACGGAGCGGCGGCGGATCGATTGAAACGAATTTCCATGTCCCATTCGTCCTGCCGCCAGCCGTGTTCCTCCCACCAATCGCCGGAAGTGCGCCACGGCCCCGACGCTGCGACAGCTTCGCCCCGCGCACCTCGAAAAGAAATGCGGCAGGGGGAACCTTCGGCGGATTCCACATTCGCGGGAATCTCCGGCCGGAACTGTCGAAACGCAATCGCCGAACGCGAGAAATCTTCGGTTCGCTTTGTAGGGCCGGGCTTCAGCCCGGCCGTCACCGCCGGTTCTAAACCGGCTTTAGCCGCTGAAGTTTCGAGGAGGCTGAGGTTCTGCTGCGCTGTATTGAGCTTTTCAACTCCCAATACAGAGACCGCAGAGAAATGCGAAGAAAACCGAAGCCCAGCGCTGCTCGATTCTTCCTGCGCCGAAACATAGGGCGCCATTCGAAACTCTCCGGGGCGATGCGTGTCCACGAGCCGGGGCGAGCCGACGTTCGAATTCCCGACGAGGCCCGCAAGGCGGGCGATAGTCACTTCCAGCTTTTCCGGATCGGGAGCATCCGGAACGAAGAGCCCCTTTTGGCCCGCGCGCGGCCGGGCTGGCTCCGCAGCCAGCGAAATTTTCACGATCGAGCCGTGCGGCGAATCGGCCTGCAACTGCAGGCGAAGCAATTTCAGCAGCGTCTTGGAATCCCGCATGGGCACGGGCAGGCGCAGAATTTTCTCAAAAGTTTTGGAATCCACTCGCGAAGCTGAGCCTTTGCGCCGGACTTCAATATTTTCCGCGTCATCTTCGTCGGAATCCTGCAAATCGAGCCGCAAGCAAAACGAAGTAGCGGCCAGCGAGCGCGCCTCCAAACGGGCGCACAATTGATCGAGCAAGCGCCCAAGCAGGAAGGACAGCGGCTCGAGATCAGTGACGGCGTAATCGAGCGCCATCTCTTCCTCAAAAAATGATTCCGGCTGGGCCAGCGCGAGCGAACGGACATGCGTTCCGCTCGCCAGTTCGTGCAGGCGGACTCCTTCCTGCCCCAGGCGCTCCGATAAAGGCAGGAGCGGCAACGCCGCAAGTTCCCCGCATGTGCGAATGCCCCAGCGATTCAGCGTTTCAGAAGTTTCGACGGAAGGAAAAAGCACTTCCACGGGCAGCGAACTCAATCGCTCCGATTCTTCCCCCGGCGGGATCAAAACAATCCCGTGGAAACCCCGAGCTGCGTGGATCGCAGCTTCGATATTCGATGCTACCGCGACGTGAGGATGCAGGCCGACGCTCGCTGCGCGCTCGGCCAGTGCCTCGGCTAGATTTTTTACGGATCCAAACAGCGAGGTCAGCCCGGCAATATCGAGAACGATGGTGTCCGCCGCGGTGTCCTCGACGCGCGGCGATACGGACCAGCCCACATCCAGCAGCGCCGCGTGAGCGGCTTTTTCGAGGCCGCGAGAGCGCCGGCGGATTTCCACGCTCGAAAATTGTTTGGCCTGCGATCCGCCCATGCCGAATTCAATTCCCGCCTGCAACGCGTCTGGATTCGCGGCCACGATTTTCCAGAGCGGCGGATCGCCCTCGACCAGCGCCAGCGCCCGGTCGCGCAACTGAGGCTCTGCGCGGAAGACGGCTTGCACCATGAAATTCGGAACGTAAACGGAAGCAAATGCCATGAAACAGTTTGAATAACCTCATTCCTCAAATTTCCGCCGTGTTGCGGTTGCGGCATCAGGTTGGCCGGCTGCTCGGCAGCCCAAAAAGTTCCCGCGTTTCAAATACGATGGATTTGTCGCCGCCCGCAACCAGTGGATCGCGGCCATCGCGAAAATCGGTTTTTACTCCCTGCTGCGTGCGGGAGCGAACGAGTTCGGCGCGGACGTCCGAGCCGTCAAACAGCCGCGCAAACGGATAGCGGCGCAAGCCGGCGGCGCCTTCGTCTTGGGCCGTCAGGTTCCAGCGCGAGCGCGCCGCTTCGACCTGCAGCACCAGCGAAGCGCACGTCTTCGCGTGCGGCTCCTCTTCGAGGACAAATAAAATCGTCGGCGTCCCTTCCACGGCGCGCCGGAAACGAAACCACGTCTCGATCGGAACGCGATGCACCAGTTCGCCGGGCGTGTCACCGAGATCGAGCGCGATGAAGCCGAATCCCCCGGCGGCCAGAAGAAAATCGGTGGCGCGAAAGCTTTGCTCCAGCGTGCGGCAACGCACCCACAGGAGCCGCTTCAGGTCGATTCCCGCCGCCTCCGCGGATTGCGGATCGAAGGCGTCGCTCCCATCCACCAGCGCGCACGACTCCGCATGGCTCGTCCGCGCGCCCAAGGCGGAGAACAATAAACTGGTGCGGCCCGAGCAGGTAGGGCCGAAGATCTCCGTGAGCGCGCCGCGCGGCAGCCCTCCCGCCAGCGCATCCACTTCCGAAATACCCGTTGAAACAAATTCCACCCGGCGCTCGGGAAGCGCAAAGGGAGCGGACACGCGCCCCGCCAGGGCGAGTTCGACCGCGGCACGCAATTGAGCCGGATTAACGGGCATAGAAAGCTCAGGGAAGACAAGAAGGGGAGGGTTCTTATCTTCGCTTTTTGTTCGCCATAGGCATTTTCACTAACCTCCCGGCGATTGTCAATACCGGAAGCAGAAGAAGCTGTCTTGCGGCGTTGTTCTGGCGGATTACACGCATCGGTGATCCTAATCACAGACGCCCTCGGCCCGATACACCATGCTGAACGTGCCATGAAAAATAATGACGCACCTTACAAAATCTTTCGCATATTGAGGGACGGGGAAGAGTTGTTTGTCGCCGGCCGCGCCGACCTGAGGGAAGCCAAGGCGTGCGTGGATAAATTCCTCGGATGCTGGCCGGGCAAATATTCGATTCGCGGTCCCGAGTCCTTCAACGTGATCTGTCGCCCGACCTGGTGACCTGCGACAACTGCTGCCGTCCGAAGCGGCTTGAGAAGTGGCTTAATCCGACTCACGTCTCTCAAATGAAGAAGAGCTGTTTCGATTCCGGCCTTGGGCAAAGGCGCACCGGAATGCGCCTTTGCCTCGGCCCATCGTGTTTCAATTGATGGTGAGGGTCACCGGAGCGGACCGAGTGATTGCGCCGGACGTGCCCGTCACCGTCAGGGTCACTTGAGCGCCGCCGCCCTGTGGCGTTTGGGCGCTGGAAGAACTGCCGCAGCCGACGGCCAGCAGTGAGAACAGCGAAACGACAAGCAGCAAACCGAATACCTTCATCGACAGAACGCCCTTGCGCGTGAGCGGTTTGCGTTTGCGAGTTGCGAAAACCGTTCCGAACAGCCCCAGACCGGGAAGCAACGCCGCGAGGCCGGTCATACTGTAGCCACCACCACCCGGCGGAGTCGCCGCGGCAGAGATGGTCAAAGTGGATGGCGTGGTCGACCCGGGAGTGATCGTCGCTGGATTGAAAGAGCAGGTCACGCCCGAGAGCGAGGAGCAGGTCAGCGCAATTGGACTGGCGAATCCCCCAACCCCAGCCGCGCTGATCGTCAGGTTGGCCGAGCTGCCGCGTGTAACGGACAGGCTCGGGGCCGAGAGATTCAAGGAAAAATTCGGGCCGCCGACGGAGGACGCTGGCACCAGGCTGGCGAACATGCTGGTGGTGCTGCCTCCCGCCGCAAAATTCGGCTGGTTGCTTCCGCCGGCCGTCAGATAGAGAGTGCCCGTGGCGCCGGAAGCGCCGCCTTCGCCGAACACCATGTCCCACAAGCCGGGATTCACGAGCGCCCGATTCGATGAGTCGGTGATCTGGCCGAGCATCCTCCCGGTCGCGTCGAAGGCGTCGATGGTGCCATCGCCAAAATTCCCAACCAGGATGGCGTTGGGAAACGCACCAAATGTAGCCGGAGTCGCCACAACGCCCCATGGCGCGTTGAGCGGTCCGCCCGCGGCAACGAGTGTGCTTATGAAAACGCCGTTCGCGTCAAAGATATCAACCTGCCCCAGGCCGGCGCCGGGCATGGCATCGTGCTTCGCCCCATCCTGCATCGCGTACGCGACGTAGACCTTGCCGTTGATGACGTGGATGCCGTGGGGAGCATAACCCGCCGGCAGGTGTGGGTCGGTGAAAGAACCGGTCAGCGCGGTGGGCGTGAAGTTGCTCCCGAAAACGTCGACTTTCCCGCTGTTGAAGTTCGCCGCCAGGAGCGTGGTGCCGTTGAGCACCGCGAGGCCCTTGTAGACCGCGCCGCTGGCGGAGTTGTCAAAGGCCACCGCTGCCGTGTTGCTCGCGCCGGTCCAGTTGACGATGAGGCCGTCTTCGGTGTCAAAAATAAATTGTCCGCCGCCGAAGTACGTGCCGTTCCCGTTTGACACGGTTCCTGTCGGGCAGCCGGGATTGCAATTGCCGTGTGGATTTCGAGTGGCCGCTGGAATGGTCACCACCAGCGCCGCATCTTTGTTCCCGTTCAAGTCGTAGAGCGTGGACGTCCCGCCGTTATTGTTTGCGATCCAGAAATCCGTCCCGGGGAGAATCGAAATCCCCCAGGGATTTAAAAGTTGCGAGTCCGTCGTGGCCGCGACGCTGACAGTATTCGAGACCAGATTGGTCTGGAAATAGCCGCTTTGCTGAGCGCCGAGCCCCGATGGAACCGCTAATGTGACGAGCAAGCCGAACAACACCGATATCCTTTTCAAGTCATCCTCCATTTCCCATTTTGTAATTTCACCGAGATTAAACTCGACTCGTATGCGATTCCGCGGCGAAGCAATTCGTTGTCAGGCGGAGAAAACGTTGACAGAATTTAGACAATTTCGTGATCTCGGAGACGCGCTCGGCCACGGGACCGATGATCCGTCCGAGCGCATTCCATTCAGGCCTTTGCGCACTGGAATTCATGGTCCGGATTTTCTGAATCAAGTGATTCGCGCGTAGACTGGCGCTTCTCTCTTTCGCGGCTACGAAACGATTCCTGCAGCAATTCACGAAGCCGGACGCGCGCCTTGTACAACTGGGACTTGGAATTGCCGGCCGAGCATCCCAGAATTTTAGCGATCTCATGGTGCTCGTATCCGTGAACATCGTGCAGAATGAACATCTGCTTGTATCCCTCCGGCAGTTGTCCAATAGCCCGGCTGAGATTTACGCGATCGATCGCTCCGCTGAGCCGAAGATCGGGTTCCCCAAATTCCATGGGCGGACGCGAGTCTTCCTCGCCCGCTTCGAGATTGGCATCGAGCGACACCTCCGGATACCGCTTCCTGCGCAGCCGCATGAGCGAAAGGTTGGTGGCGAGCCGGTGCAGCCAGGTGGAAAATTTCGATTCTCCGCGAAACGTGTGGATCTTGCGGAACAGCAGCAAGAAAGCTTCCTGGGTCACGTCTTCGGCGTCGCTTTCATTCTTTACAATTCGCAGGCACAGGTTGTAGACGCGCGTGCTGTATCGGCGATACAGCTGCTCAAAGGCCGCCGCATTGCCTTGCTGGGCCAGACGAATTGCATCCTCTTCCGGGATTTCGTTCGCCTTCGGCACTTGTTCTGTGGATGGCGGCATAGCGCTCAACGTCTCAACCTCCGTTCTCTGGAAATATTTCGAACTCGATCGTTCGAAAACTCAAACACCGATCCGGCCGGGTTCAAGAAACAAGCATAGCCTCGGCGCATTTGCGACGTGTCATGAAGAGGTCGCAGCTTTGTAATAATCTTGCTGAAATTGCTGCGCCGATTCCCGCATGGCCCAGCGGCATGCTCGGTGACTCACAGCGGGCCGTTGACTCCGCTGACGAATCCGCCGAGATGACCGGTCAACATCGTAAGGGCCACGGCCGTGAGCTCGACCGCCAGACGGACCCCGGGTGAATTGAATTCTGGCTTGCGTTGTTCCTTGACGTGGAGCCAGCACACGAGCCAGATCAACGCGCTGGAACAAAGTGCCAGGATCAGATGGAGCCTCAGGTTCCCTTTCAGGCGCGCGCCTTCCAGTTGAAATTGCCAGGCCAGCAGGCCGGTGGCGATCGTCGGCACCGCCGAGATCGCCGCCACGATCACCGTGTAATACGCCGCGCGAAGCAGAGCGAGGCTCTGCTTGCGCAGCGACAGCAAATCAAACAGGACGCTGACAAAAATCAGCGCAATGGGAAAGTGGACCAGCGCCACGTGCTGCGCGTGCTTGGCGAGGAGTACGGACTTCGGATCAAAGGGATTCATCCTGCTCTCCTCGCATCACTGCACCACGATTTTGGCGGTCATCTTCGGGTGAATCGCACAGTAGTAGTTGTAGGTGCCCGGTTTCGTGAAGGTGAACGAAAAACGGTCGTCCGTATCGAGCGCCTTCGATTTGAACATCTTGTTGTCGTCGCTGGTGACGACGTGCGGAACATCGTCGCTGTTCATCCAGGTGACCGTGCTCCCGGCTGGAATGGTGATGGTTGCCGGGCCGAAACTGAAGTTGTCGATCTTGACCGTGGCGCTGCTTGCCGGCTTGTCCGCAGCCGTCGCGGCCAGGCTTGGCACGGTTCCCAGTGCCAAAGCCAAGGCTGTCACTACCGTGGCCGCGAGTCCGAACATCCATATGATTCTTTTCATTTGTGTTCTCCTTTGAAATATTTTTTGAGGCTTTGGGATTCCCCCCGGATCACGCCAGGGGGGAATCGACAATCGCGAGCGAGTGGTTGCCTTGCACGTAGTTCACGTGGGAAATTCCCAGCACGCTGCGCAATTGGTCTGCCGGCACTTTCATGGGGCCCGGCGATGGCGCCTTGCCCGGCGCGGGTTGAGGGAAGGCCGTGGACAGCGCCGTGTGGAAGGTGACGTTGCCTTCCACCTTTTGCATGATCTGGTGGATATGGCCGTTTAGCACGGAGACCGAGCCGAACCGCTTCAAGTATCCGAGTGCCTGCTCGCTGTCATCGGTGCCCCAGCCCCATTCGGGATAGACCGCCCAGAGCGGGATGTGCGCAAACACGATGATCGGCGTGCTGCTCTTCAAATTCCTCACGTCGTCCTGCAGCCACTTGAGCTGGTCCGAACCGAGCGATCCGAGGCCGCCTGCTTTGAGGTCCACGACGTTGACGAGCCCGATGAAGTGCGCGCCCTTGTGGTCAAAGCTGTACCAACCCTTTCCTTTCGTTTCCTTGCCAAAGCGATCCAGGTATTGCTGGCCATCGTCGGTGAGAACATCGTGTTCGCCGGGAACGAAGAAAATTCGCCCCGCCTTGGCGCCCTTGAGGACTTGCTGGGCGGTGTCAAACTCAGACGGTTTCGAGAGTTGCGAAATATCTCCGGTGTGCAACAGGAAGTCCGGAGCCGCCGCGGAATTGTTGATGCGGTCGACGGCGACCTGGAGCGTCGCGGTGACGTCGGGATTGGCTTCTTTGCTGAACCCGATGTGGGAGTCGCTGATCTGGATGAAGCTGAAATCGGCTCCCTTCATCTTCGCCATGTCCATGCCGCTCATGGCGCCCTGCAGTAGCGGCGCGGATTTCAGGATGCCGCCGTGAACCGAGTAGAGCACTCCGGTGCCGGCCCAGGCCATGCACTGCAGAAATCCCCGGCGGTCGATGCCGTCCTTGTTGACGTTGTCTTTAATAAAGTCAGCCATGATGCGTTTCTCCTTCGGCGGGCGCGGGCTGTAGAATGCTTGCCGCACGCAGCCTTCGCGATGTAAGACTGGTTCGCGCGGCGCTTATTCCCCGCAAATGGCCGTTTTTACGGCCGGGAATAAAAAAGACGCGCCGGCAGTCTTACAAGCGGGAGACTAGAAAGCGGCGAGAAGCACGGAAGTGCCAGGCGCAGCAACACGCGAACGCTTCGAGCAAGCCGTCCTGCCTCATCTGGACGCGGCGTACAGCCTCGCGCGCTGGCTCACGCGAAACGAACAGGACGCCCAGGACGTGACGCAGGAATCTTTCCTGCGCGCCTTTCGCTTTTTCGACGGATACCAGGGCGGGAATATGCGGGCCTGGCTGCTCACGATCGTGCGCAATACGTGCTACACGTGGCTGCACCAGAATCGAGCGGGCCAATCCGCCGTGGAATTTGACGAAGAAGTTCACAGCGGCGAGTCGCCGGGCGACGCCGACCCGGAGATTCAGGCGCTCGCAAGCGCCGACAAGGAAACCTTGCGGCGCGCGCTCGAGGAACTGCCGGAAGTATTTCGCGAAGCGCTGGTGCTGCGCGAGCTGGAAGGAATGTCATACAAGGAAATCGCCGACGTCACATCGGTCTCGTTGGGCACGGTGATGTCGCGCCTAGCGCGCGCGCGAACTCGTTTGCGGCAGACGCTCGGCGCCGCTCTTGGCAAGGAGTCCTGAAGTGAGCTGCGAGCTGACACAACGCTACGTTCCCGGCTACCTCGATGGTGAACTCGATCTCGTGCGCACCATCGAGATGGAAGCACACCTGAAGGGATGCCCGGCCTGCGCCCAGGAGATGGAAAGCCTGAAGGCACTGCGCGCCGGCTTGCAGCACAACTCGCTTGCATACGCGGCGCCGGCGGCTTTGCGACAACGCATCCAATCATCGCTACGCGAAGAACCGAGTAGGACTGATGTTCGGGAGGGTAAAACTGGATGGTGGCCGTCTCTGAATATCTGGCAACTGGCCGGCGCCTTCGCACTGCTCGCGTTGATCTCCGTTACCGGCTGGCAGTTGACCGCCCGCCTTCGCGCGCCCTCGAGTGACCAGCGAATCGCAGCCGAAGTTTTCGCGAGCCACGTCCGATCGCTCGAAGCCAACCACCTGATGGACGTCGCCTCGACCGATCAGCACACGGTAAAACCCTGGTTCGACGGCAAGCTCGATTTCTCGCCACCGGTCGAAGATCTCGCAAGCGACGGCTTCCCGCTCGTCGGCGGGCGTCTCGACTATCTCGAAGGACGCGAAGTCGCCGCCCTCATCTACCAGAGGGGCAAACACTTCATCAATGTGTTCGTGTGGCCGGATCCGAGCGGAACCAGTTCAACCCAGACAATCGAATCGCGGCAAGGCTACAACATGATGAAGTGGTCGCGCAGCGGCTTCCAATTCTGGGCCGTCTCGGATGTAGCCGCACCCGACCTCGCTGAATTTGTCCGCCTCCTCCAAGCCCGCATATCCCCGGAATCGAAGTAACCCTTGAAGCCGCCAAAACCCATCCGTATCTTTACCAGATCGCCGAACTTGGTCAAGAATCGCGTCACGATCAACAAGCTTGACATACGACCAGATCCCCGGCCATCTTACGCAGAATGAGAAAAAATCGGTGATGGAACAGTTCGCCTTTCATCATATTGGAGTCGCAGTCCGGGATTTATCCAAGGCAATTCCAATTTACAAAGCGCTTTTTGGCTACGAACTGAGATCGGGCCCGTTTGACGATCCCATTCAGAATGTGTCGGTCTGCTTTCTGAGTCGGGGAGAAGGGGATCCGGTCGTAGAACTCGTCGCCCCTCTCGGGCCAAAGTCTCCCATTGATGGCACCCTCAAGAAAGGCGGAGGCGCCTATCATGTTTGCTACCAGGTGCCGGACATAAACGCCGCCATCCGCCATCTCACCGAGCGAGGGTCTCTCCTGCTTAGCGGTCCCGTCCCGGCGGTAGCTTTTGAAATGCGGCAGATCGCGTGGCTTATGACCGAAGTAGATCTGCTGGTTGAACTGGTACAGGCATAGTCGGCAGTCGACATGAGTGCCAGGATGGACAACGTGGTCCCCCTATCAAACGCATTCCACGTTTCCATCATCCTGCTGTCTAGCCCGCGGGCGGCAAACCTAGAATGCCTTATATACGATGGTCGGGGCAGGCTGGTTGAATAGGCCTGTCATGACAAGGGTGACCAAGCCGAGCGCAGTCGCGTACACGACCAGCGCGTAGCGGCTGGCGAGCAGCGGCCCCTCCGACGTCTTGATCGACAACAGGGCAGCGCGCAACCATTCCCAGGATGCCAACACCACCGTCGCCGACAGCCACACCGACAGCCAAACGCCAAGCCATTGGGCTACGCCCAAAGCGGAAAAAACCGCATCGATCTGCTTCCAACTGCCCCAAAACCAGAAAAGCGTAAAGGCGAACCAGACGAAGTTCAGTCCGCGGCCAAACGCTTCATACGCAGGATTCTTGGCAAGCTCCCGGTATGCCTTGCGCCCCAAGACGCGCGTCAGTCCCAGTTGCCACAGTTTATTGACCGACATCCCTCCCCCGGTCAAAAGTCCAAAGAAAATGAACTCCGAAGTGCGTCCATGCCACACGCCAATCAGGAAGAACGTCACGAAGAAGCAGAAAACTCCGAGGAACGGCTGCACAGCGAGCGAGGGGATCCGCCGCATCAAAGCCAGCAGCAGAGGATTGTAGACGTAGGTCTTGAGCCAATTCGAAAGAGTAATGTGCCACTGGTTCCAGAACTCAAGAACCGAAGAAGCAGAAAAAGGCCGATTGAAGTTCTCGGGAAGGCGTACCCGCATGAGCCGCGCCAATGCAATCACAATGTCAATGTACCCGGAGAAATTCGAGTACAGAAAGAACGGGTACACGACAATCATGCGGGCGGCGGCCATAAGCCTTAGCGATAGTGGAAACGGCCGATACATCTGGGCAAGTGCGTCCTCCTGTAACAAATGCAGCAACACCGCCAGCACGTTGACCTTGAAGAAGCCGCGAATGATGCGTTCCAGCTGCGCGCCGACGACGCGTGGTCCCAGCGGTATAGGCTCGCCCGCAAACTGGTCCCGGGCAAATTCGTCATAGCGTTGGATCGGGCCCGAAACGAGCGTCGTGAAATTGAGAGTGTAGAGCAGATAGGCGCCCGGGCCGATGTGCCGCTTCTCGTTCCCGTCTCCTGTTTCGATGAGCAAATGCAGTATGCGAAAGAAGATGTAGGAGAGCCCCAAAGTGAAATAGGGATGGTTGATGAAGATTCCTTCCGGTAGGAAAGTATATTTTTTCAACCAGACGTAAGCAAAAATGACAGCCAGAATGCTCCAAACCAAGGATCTGGATTGACCGCGCTCCAACAGGACGAGTCCGACGTAGCCCAAAAGCAAAAACCCAGCCAGGGGCAAGAGGACCAGCGGGTTTCGCGCCAGCACACTGAGAATCACAATGCTGGCGGACATCAGCACAATCGACCGCCATTTGCTGGAGCGACTGATGTTTGAAATCAACGCCACGATCAGGCCGAACGCTACAAACTGGAGAGAAGCTGTATCCAAATTGTTATCTTCCTTGCTCCAGAACAGAGTTGTGGGGGGCGGTAACCCCAATCGCAGGTGCCGGTCCGTTGGTAAGTTCTGCGGCTAACAGTGTGGAGATCATCGCGTGGCCCTGAGCGTTGGGATGGCCTTCGAGTGCGAAGAAACCCTGCTCGCTATTGGGTATATTCCGGAAGGCCGGCAGAATGTCCACGTAGGTTCCACCGCGGCTGACAATCATGGAGCGCAGTTCGTTGTCCAGCTTGTAGGGGTCGAAGCCCGCCGGCCATTCGCCCCTGGAGATCATGGCCGCCTGAGCGCGCTCCGGCAGCAGCGTCGCCACCAAAGGCACGCCTGCGGCCATAGCCCGATCCACAATTTCCGCGACATCGCCGTCGAAATCCGTCAGGTGGCCCTGCCATTCCGCACTCGGCTCAGCCTTCATGAATTCTGGGCCGTGAATCTTCAGACTATAGGGCGCGTCGGGCTTCTGCGCCAGATAAGAGGTGATGGTCTGGCTCTGACTCTCATACAGGAAGTGCCGAAAAAGAATTCCGCAACGCGAATATAACTCCTCATTTACACCAATCCAGGCGCCTCCCAGAAACCGCCTTACCTGGCGGTATGCAGACAAATGTTGCGCCGCCGGTTCGGGACGAGGCAGCTGCCACAACGGACTCCAGATGTCGGATGGCACGATGATCCAGAGAATCATGTCGGGCTTCGCTGCCAAAACTTCGTTGAAATGAAGAGCGAAAACGTGCGGGGGTCGCCAAGGCATACCTTCGTTGTAGACTTCAACATTGCGCCGTGCTCGCGCCGAGAGTTCGGCGGGCAGCAACGCGGCAAAGGTCTTCTCGTTTGGTACCCGCGCTCTCATGGCATACGATCCGCCTATCATCACGATCCTGTAGACGCCCGGCCGCTTGGACCCACACTCCCCATCCGTGCGATAACCGCAGTTATTGAACCGGTATTCCGTTACTTCACCTTCAGGCATTTTTTCCCGGCAGACGCTGTTTGGAATTCCCCGCGCTCCGGTCGAAGGATCGTTGAACACAAGGCAGTCTTCCACTGCTCCGTATAAACTCGCGAACATCCGCCGGTGAATCAAATCCGTGGAAGCCACGATCAGACCGATTGTCAGGAGGCTGAGTGCGGGGAGCAAAATCCAGTCTCGCCATGGCAGCTTCGCTTCCTTCAAGTTCTCCCGATTGCCGGTGTTGGATTCGGTCACACCAGTGATTCCCCCTTAGCTGCAAAGCCCTGTGAAACAATGTCCATCGGCGCACTCTCGGGATCCGCTTCCTTGACGAACAGTTCCCAGCGCGTCACCCCGGCCATTTCCCCCCCCACCTTCGTGAATCCGAGCTTGGCATAGTGGTCGACGACTAGCTTGTTGCGGTCGGTGGCGCGGTAGACGCCGGTCAGTTTGTGGACGCCGGCCGCGCGGGCATGCTTCAGAATCTCGCGCAGCACCATGTGCTCCACCTTGCGTCCGAGCACACGACAGCTCATGAGCCACGTGTCGATGTCCCATACTCCGGCTTCGTCAGGCCGGCAGATAACCACGCTGATCATGCCGTTGTCGCCGAAAATATCCGCCAGCCGGACCTGCAGGGTAAAGACTTCAGGATCGTTCTCCGCGGCGGCCACTTCCGAATCGGTGTACCGGCGTGTCGTTAGATTATACTGATTCGATTTATTAATCAGTTGGATGATGCGTGCTCTCCCGATCGCGTCAAAGGGCTGGAACGTGATCGTCATGGCCAGGGATGCCAGGTATGCATCCACACCGCCAACTTGCTTTTGCAGGTTGGCACGCCGGGCGTTGCCTTGATAGAACTCGGCGCGCTCGAGGTCCTCGGTGGCAAACGTAACGGCCTCAAAGTAGCCGGCGGCGGTGAGGGTTCTTGCGTAGTATGCCACCTCATCCGGCAACTCCGGTACGGCCACTTGGGGAAGTAACTTGCGAACAAGCCCCCTCTCTACAGGGTTGTCGTCGAGAAACACCATGGCGTCCAAACCGAGGGACAGTTCTTCGGCAATGGCCTGGATGTTCGTGGCTTTGTCGTTCCAGTTCGCCTGAAACACGGCAATATGGTCCAGCTTCAGCAACATCTCGGGATGACGCTCAAAAGGCGCACGCGCCAACTCGTCGGCGTTCTTTGACGAGATAGCCAGCACGATTCCTCTTTGGCGCAAGTCCAGCGCAAGGCGCTGCAGTGCCAGGTGCGCTTCACCCGTGGCGTCGCCCTGTGCGACGTTGATGCCTTCCAAACCATCGTCTCCGATCACTCCACCCCAAACCGTATTGTCGAGGTCGAGAATCAGAACTTTTCTGCTCTTGCCGCGCATGGCTGCAACCATGCGAGCTACATGATCGGCGTAGAGCGGGATGAGCTCGCCGGAGAAGGAGAACTTTGCCATATTCCACAGTGGAGTGTCGTGCCAGTCCGCAAGACCCACGGTTTCCGCCAAACCGGCTACATCCAGCAGCGCATCGCCCGAGGCAAGAACATACTCGGCCAGCTCGCGGTTGACGCTTTCAACGAGATTTCTCAACGTTCCGGGTAACGCCCGGTCCAGGCTTCCAAAAAGCGTTTCCACGGGCGGAGCGAAGGTTTGAAAAATGCAAACGGCGTTCGAATTCGTCCTGATGCCATCGCGAAGGGCCTTCAGGTGGCCCAGCACGCCTTGTACCGTGGCGGAAGAAGTCTCTTCGTCCCCCAAAGAGAGTTTCAACGGCAGCGCGCGATAATCGAGCGCCAGCAATACAGCATCTGGTTTCGAGCTGTTGACCTTGGACTCTGGAGCCAAAGCCTCCTGCGCAACCTGGTCGTATGAGGGCTGTATAACCTCGAGCGCTATGCCATGCCGCGCGGCGCTCGCCGCCAGTGCCGGCACAACCAAATCGATCGTTGAGTTGCTGAGCACCGCCAGCCGGAATGGTTCCAGCGGACGCAGAGACTTGCCCTCAGCGCGCATTTTGCCTACGGCCTTGGCCAGGTTCGTCAACTGATTCAGGTCCAGGGCGTGCGACGCCAGCGACTGTAGCTCGCGCCCCAGGTCGCCCGGCGAATTCCCCAAAGCTTTCAGCTTCTCCCTGAAGTCTTGTGGGGCGCGCGGCAGCCACTGCAATTCTGAATAAAGCGAGTTCATTGGCGTTATTACTGTCCCCGATTTCTCCCGCGGAGAATTCCTCAATGCCTCAGCGCAACTGTCTGCATGGCGCGATGCTTTTTACGTTCGCGCCTTGATCAGCGCCACTAAGTCGCCCACGTTGGCCAATTTCCCGATTTCCGGCGCGGACAATTTGATTTTGAAATATTTCTCAACCGTAAGCATCAGGCGAATGTGAGTGAGGCTATCCCAACCGTCGACGTCCTTCGCCGACAGTTCAGGAGTCACGGCTATCGAGTCTTCATCAAAAACATTCCGGAATATTTCCGCTAGTCGGGCGTAAATCTGCGGCTCGTCCATTGCGCGAAATCTCCTTGAGCGGCCCGCGGAGCGAACTGAGGACCTGAAGCCACTATTTGCATTCCGCTTGAATGAAAAATAATACAACAAGGAGGCACGTCGTGGCACGGTTGCCAGGCGACCCCAAGAGTCCGCAACATTAGCCTCGACACCGAAGACATGCTTGTAGGGGAATTCTAGGTGAAGTTTCTGCCGGATCCTGTAGAAAAGACTCTAAAGGACAAAGAATGGTAGGCCCGTGCGGACTCGTTTACCCTGAGCAAAGTGAAGGGCTTGCCCTGAGCCCGCGAAGGGAACCGCAGACCCCTACCGTGTCAAAGGGCCGCGAATTCGTACATCCCACAACTGCCTCTACACGCTTCAGCATCAGCCGGAGATGGCCGGCCTCATCTGTGAGAGTTTCGCGTTCAGCTGGGCCTGCGCAGCAGGCCTGCCAACACCTGAGAGGATTGCACCATGAAGCGGAATCAATCATTTTCGACCTCTCTCTGCAGGGACCAGATGAGCACCGCGGAGCACGAGTTATCGGCATTCATCGCTGCGGTAACGGAGTTGTTCGGTCCAGAACAGGCCAGACTTTCGGCAAATGATTGGCTCGACGAATTGAAGTTAATAGATGGCCCGCCTCCACTATAATCTGCAATTGGCGGACTGTCACGATCGCAGCATCCGCTCGTTTGGCAACTCGGTTGAACCTTGCACTCGATCACCAGATCTCGCCCGACACATGGACAACCGATACGAAAGTATCGCCGATACCTTTGTCCAATAGCGCGAGTGCCGCGCGCGTGAGACCGTTCGCACGAGGAAACTATTCACAAGGAGGACTCAAATGAAAGCAAACCGCATGAAGGTACCAGGAAACATCCGACGCGGCGGGGCCGTTATCGCCATTGTAATCGCGCTGAACGCGCTCTCAACCGTGGCACAGACTGCCAAGGAGGTCAAAGGCGCGACACCACTGGTCGCGATCCAGGATGAGGCTCCGGCGAAACTAATCGTCGATCCACCGATTCCCGAACAGCTCGCCTTGGGGCGCGTATTCATTCAATACAGGACCGAAAACCTGCGCATTCTGCCGGTATTCGGGACCGCTGCCCTAGCGGTATCGCCTCGAATTGGACACCTGCACTACTACTTGGATAGCCAGTCATGGGCTACCGTTGACACCAGCGGCGAAACAGTTGTCTTCGTCGGGCTAAGCCCGGGACCACACAAGGTCAAACTCGAATTGGCGGACGCGACGCATCGACCGATCCCAGGTTGCAGCAAAGTGGTGGAGTTCACGGTTCCCGCTCCTGCTCAGAAATAGCCGAATGCGGACACCGATCAATCGATGAGAGGGACCTCAGTCCACCATTTGGAGAGGGCGGTAAATGAAATGTCAACCACGTTGAACAGTCCGAATATCACCGCTTCGACACACTTTCTTGAGGCGGCGAACGAAACGTATGCGTATCGCCGCTTCGGTGGCGGTGCCGCGCCTCCCCTCATCTGCCTGCAACACTTCACGGGGACGCTCGACAATTGGGATCCGGCCGTCACCGACGTCCTCACCACCGGACGAGAAGTCATCTTGTTCGACAACGCGGGCATCGGGCGCTCAACCGGCAAGGTGCCGGAGACGATCCAGGGAATGGCGGCGCATGCGCTCGCATTCCTCGATGCGCTCGACCTCACACGCGTGGATTTGCTGGGTTTCTCTCTCGGTGGCATGGTCGCGCAGGGAAGCCGACTGTGGGCGCGGCGGTAATGCTCGCAGCGCCGCTGGCGGGTTTGGATCTCCCGCTCAAGGTGCTGGTTTGGGAGGACGGGAAGGGAGCGGTCGCCGTGACTTACAACGCACCGGAGTTCCTGGCCGAGCGGCACCACATCGAGGGTGCCCTGCGTGCGCCCTTCGACGCAGTTGAGTCGATCGTTGAACAGGTTGTTGGTCAATAACTTGAGCTGATCGCGGGCCGAGCCGGGGTGCGCGGCGGGCTTGATCGCCCTTTCGCCCACGGGTGCAACGAATGGATTTTTTCAGACTTATAAAGCATCGGGTATAGAAACTCAATAGTAATTACTATCGGAGGGGATCCAGAGATGAAAAACAAGAGAGTCCTGACAAATCTGGTCGCGCTGGCATTTCTAACTGTCTCAGTCGCTCTGGCTTTTGCGGCTCAGGACAAATACACCGTGAAAGTACCGGGTGGACTGGGGTTCGCTGAGTTCAGGGGCTACGAAGACTGGCAGCCTGTCGGGCCCAGTCTGACCGATGCCCAGAACGTGATCCGAGTGATCGTAGCGAATCCCGTGATGATCCAGGCCTACAGAGAAGGTGTCCCGGGCAATGGCAAGCCCTTCCCCGACGGCTCCAAGATTGCAAAGATCGAATGGACGCCGAAGAAGATCACCGACCCTCCCTTTTCTGCCAGCACTCCGGACACAGTGCCGGGTCCCCTCAAGGAGGTTGAGTTCATCGAGAAAGATGCCAAGCGATTCCCGGACGGCCACGGATGGGGATTTGCCGTGTTCAACTATGACCCCGCGTCCATATACGTTCACACCCGCCACTGCAGCCGATCGGCCGCCGCAGGCGAACGACGCCAAGTGCGGGGTCGCCTGACACAATCTGGCGGCGGCGAAGGATTACATTTTCAACGCGTACGCGAAACGGTGAACGACTAGCTGTAGATCTCAAATACAACAGTCAAGTTGGGCTGAAAGGAGTGCGCAATGCGGGATCTTCTGAATTACTCTCTCGATGCACACGGCGGTTTGAAGCGCTGGAACAGAGTGCAGTCTGTAACGTTGGCTGCTTCCGTTGGCGGAGAGATATGGCGGGACAAAAGCAAGGTTGGCTATCTGAAGAGCGTGCTCCTTAACGTCGAGACGAAAAGGGAGCACGTGACGATGGATTTTCCCGGTCAGGACAAGCGCTCCGTCTTCGAGCCGAATCGCGTCGAGATGCAGCGCGGAGATGGAACAGTCATCGCAACCCGGGACGATCCAGAGGCGTCGTTTAAGGGGCAAGAGCGTCTCACGCCCTGGGATGATCTCCACGTCGCGTACTTCAGCGGAGAAGCGTTTTATACCTATTGCAATACGCCGTTCCTCTGCACCTACGAGGGATTTTCCAGTGAAGAAATTTCTCCCATTCAGGTTGACGGCGAGACGTGGCGCCGTCTGGAAGTGATTTTTCCCGACACCGTGAAGAGTCACACCAAGACACAGATATTCTGTTTTGGTCCTGATGGCCTGCTACGGCGCCATGACTACACGGTGGACGTCCTTGGTGGTGCACCAGGACTCAACTACGCCTCCGATTATCGAGAGGTTGATGGAATCATCTTTCCGACGAAGCGGCGAGTGTACGCGTATAAAGACGACTATCAACTTGTGAAGGAGCCTCTGCTCGTCAGCATCGACATGGCCGAAATCACTCTCGCGTATTCCTCGGTCGCGGCCGTTTGAGCCAGTGCATCTGGCTCTCCGGGGCCGCGCGGCCACGTGTGGAGCTAAAAAATCATCAATGAGGCAAGCTTCCCTATTCCTGGGCCTGGAAGTAAGGAGAAAAAGCCGTATGCACTTTAAGACCGCCGAAGTTTTGGGCCTTAGGCTCTTCTACCGCGAGGCCGGGGACTCGTCGAAGCCGACCATAGTCCTGCTGCACGGCTTACCATCGTCGTCGCACGAGTTTCACGACCTTATTCCGCTTCTGGCAGACCGGTTTCATGTCGTCGCGCCGGACTACCCTGGCATGGGCTACAGCGATGCGCCGGACCCGGCCGTTCTGCGACCGACCTTTGACGATCTCGCCCGGGTCATCGACGCGTTCATCAACCAGCGCGCGCCCGGACCGGTCATCTTGTACTTGTACGACATCGGCGGTGTGATCGGATTACGCATTGCGACGGCCCACCCCGAGCGGATCGCCGGCCTGATTTTTCAGAACGTGACCGTTACGCGCGAGGGTTGGAACCCCGCGATCGTGGAAGGATACGAGCGGCTCGGCGGCCCCGAGACCTCAGCCAAGCTGGCCGACGCCGGGAAACGGTTCACTATGGATCGCGACATATTTCTTCACCGGATGGGAGCGCGCCAGCCCGACGCCCTGAATCCGGACAATTGGGCGATCGACGCCTATGCATTCTCGATCGAAGCGAATCGGCTCTTCATGTCGAGGTTGTTGATGAACATGGAGGCGAACTTCCCGCACTATCCGGAATGGAACGCGTATCTGAGGGACCATCAGCCGAAGACGCTTGTTCTCTGGGGGCGAAACGACCCGCTCTTCACGCCGGTGGCCCCTGAAGCCTTAAAACAGGTTCTGCCGGCAGCTGCGGTGCACTATTTCGACGGCGGGCACTTCCCACTCGATGAGTATGCCGACGCGATGGCTGAGGCGATCATCGAGACGTTTTCCCGATAGGTCGGACGCACGATGCTACCACGGTAGCCTGCGCGGGAGCGGTCAAGGGACGATGGCGGCTCCAATCATGGTCAGGGATTTTGCAGCCGCTCGCCAAGTATGATAAATGGTGGACATTGGACGTTGACTCGCCCACCCCGCGCATCGCGAGACGTTATGGAAGACGACCTCACGTTTCCTCAGATCATCGAAGGGCTTTCCGCTCCCATTGCGACCACGACAGCCGACGCAGAACGGTGGCGAGAGATTAGTGTCTCGACCGATTTCAACGCTACGACGGACTTGCCGACTTTGCGATTCACCGCTCGTGGTTAATCCGCTGACTCGCGGTCGGAAAGTTGGCGCGAAACAGGAGCCTGCCGCTCCGTCATTCACGTGAGCGCAAATCTGTAGATTTCCGCCCGCAAAAACCCTTTGGGGTAAGTACCTTTAATACGCGGCTTTCCGCAGAGACTTTTCGGTGGGGTTTTCCGCTCACTCTCGCCGGAGCCTTTCACAGACCGTGGAATGAGAGGCCTAATGCGACGAGGTTCCTAAAACTCAAGCACCAACTGAGGCTGCCTTGCCACGCCCCTAATCAGCACTCCACACTGAACAAAGTTACAGAGCAGATCCATACCAATTAGCACGTCGGCAGGCGCACCAAAATCCCCAGACAAAAGCAGCATCTCGATTGCGGGGAGCCGTGCGTCAAGCTGCGCCCATCCGCGAACGGGCCTTCCACTCAGTCGCTTCATAAAACCAACCTTAACGTCAACTCCCGCTTCTTCTGTCCCGTCACCCCGGTCTACGACGTATCCTTCGAGCGAATGTGATTGCAAAGAGTCCCCGATGTGGGACTTAACCCACGAATGGCTTGCCCCAGTATCAATCAGCGCACGGTAGGGACCCGGAGAGATCGGTTTGGTCGTGGGTGCCTGCGCATGAACATACACGCCCTCGAGGCTTGGGAGCCAGTTCTGAAGCAGGACGAGCGGCAGCGCGAGTCTGTCTGTCACGTGGATGGCATTGTGCCATAGCTCGCTATGACGCTGCCTGCGGTTTTCTGGTCCAAAAGCGGGCGTAGTTGGGAGCGATAGCCTGTCTAAGGGGGATACCCCCGACACTGAATTGTCCACGTGGCACTGGGCTTCCCGCTTCTTCCCGAGTCACATTTTGGAAAGAAGCCTTTCACGCACCGTCCCATAGCCTACCCCGAGCTTCGCTGCGATTTGCCGCAGGCTGAGGCCCCGAGCCTTTAACTTGAGAATTTCCTCGCGGTCTACGGAAGTCTTTGGACGACCTAGCTTCTTGCCGTTCGCTCTCGCATTCCGAATCCCGGCACTCACCCGCTCACGGATCAAATCGCGCTCAAGCTGCGCAACCGCACTAACGATTGTGAAAACCCGGTTTGTTGTTCAGCCGATGTTCCGAAAACGCAAACAGATATACTCCTGGAATCGAATGGAGTTCTCCGTTCAAACGACGTAAAGTATTCGATGTTTTTCGTCCAGTACCCACCACGGTACGAGAGGAGAAAGCAATGCCCGATGACTGTAAATTCAAGCTGAAGATTAACAAGGTGACTAAAGTGAAGCCAGGAGATGACCCTGAGTTCATCTCGATCAGGCCCCAGCTCAAAGCGGGAAATCGATTTACCATCTCCATTGATCCCCCACCGGGCTCCGGCTGCGAATTCCATGTCACTATCGACGGCAAAAAAGTTGCCCCCGGCGATCAAGTTGGGGACTTCAAACTTATCAGGCTCGGCGGAGGAGGCGAAGCCGACTTTGAGGCGCTTGAGGACAAACCTGTGGGCTGGATAAGCATCACCGAGCAATGCTCTGGAGAGAAGCCTTGTGGTCCAAATTACCAAAGCTTCCTTATTAAAGGACGTTTTAAGCAATCGTTTTCACAGTGGTTGGAGGACTTCTTGGGGGCTAGACATCAGAGCAAGCACTATGTTGATGATGATGATTAGGGGGAGAAGCGCTGCTTTCGCTCCTTGCTCGGCTTCATCGCTCCAGCGGTAGAACAGATTGGGACCTACTTATCCGATTACACCGCACACCCCAAATTACAGGTGAAGAATTACAGGTGAAGTTTCTGTCGGATTCCGCGGAAAACTGTCTAAAGCATTGAAAATAATGGTAGGCCCGTGCGGACTCGAACCGCAGACCTCTACCGTGTCAATTTATAACCTGAGGACGGCGGCCTGACACGCTCCGTGCCCACCGAGTCTGATGCGTACGACAATCCTCGGACCAACCATATACGGAAGCCGCTTCGATGAGGCCCTTAGAACCTCGGAAAGCCTCCTGCGCGAATCCAGGAGTGCCACCTGCACAACCTGGATAAGCTGGCGAGCGTTTCGCTGGATTCGTGGGCTTATAATGGTTCCATGAGTCTCTCGCGTTTCAAGCAGTCGGTTCTGGATTACATGCAGTGGGGTGCGGTGCCTTGTGGGATTTGCTGACGCGCAACGTCGCGCCGATGC
>Ga0207141_10052_pt1 | contig 40077 bp, 32 predicted proteins | sample Alteio_BWMinHeat_5_FD_153553 | JGI IMG/M metagenome (GOLD analysis project Ga0207141, IMG submission 153553) | Enriched cells from forest soil in Barre Woods Harvard Forest LTER site, Petersham, Massachusetts, United States -... | ecosystem: Environmental > Terrestrial > Soil > Temperate forest >... | reverse complement strand
AAAGTAGACAGTTCCCAGCAGGCAAACCACCCAAATCGCCAGCGAAATCCAGCGATGCCGAAGGAAAAACCACAACCAACGCCCGTAGACGGCTAGCACCCTTTTTTCTGTGCCGCCGATGACGCGCTCGATCCAGTTCTTCTTCGCCCGCTCTCCGCCCACCTGAAGCAGGCCGGAACACATCAAGGGCGTGAGCGTCAGCGAAACGATGCCACTGGCGAAAATCGAAACGATGATGGTGATGGAGAACTCGCGAAAAATGCGCCCCACCAGGCCGCTCATAAAGACCAGCGGGAGGAATACGGCGGCTAGGGAAATGGTCATGGCGAGAATCGTGAAGCTGATTTCCCTGGCGGATTGTAAGGAGGCTTCGAGGGCACTGAGGCCGCTCTCCATGAGGCGAACCGTATTCTCCAGGAAGACGATGGCGTCATCGACCAAGAATCCGATGGCTAGGGTCAAGGCCATTAAAGAAAGGTTGTCCAGGCTGTAGCCCAGGATGCCCATGACCACGAAGGTGAGCAGGAGCGAGAGAGGCAGCGCCACAACCGGGATCAAGGTGTCGCGCGCGCGGCCTAGAAAAACAAAGATCACCAGGACAACCAAGGCGAACGCGACGAACAGCGTCGCCTGGACATCCTTGACGCTGTTCACGATGCCTTGCGAGCGGTCATAAATGGGAACGATTCCAACAGAACTGGGGAGCTGGGCCTGCACGGCGGGAAGGAGGTCGCGGATGGATTTGGCAACCTCGACGGCGTTTGATCCCGCGCGCCGGAAAACCGCAACGACTACCGTAGCCGCCGGAACCTCGTGTCCGCGGTACCAAAAACGCATGCTGATGCGTTCGTCTTGCAATCCGTTTTTTACCGTGGCGACGTCTTTCAGGTATACCGAAGCGCCGTTGCCTTGTCTGACGATTAAATCCTCATACTGGCTGGCTTCGCTGAGTTGCCCTTCAGGCTGAAGCAAGAAGGTGTGATGCGCGCCGTCAAATTGGCCTGCTCCCGTGTAGCTGGTGCCGTTCTTCAGCGCCGCCGTCAAATCATCAATGGTTAGACTGCGCGCGGCCATCGCGGAAGGGTCGGCCTTGATGCGCACCGCGGACTGAGCGCCGTAAACGGCCACCTGGCTCACCCCAGGGAGAATGCTGATGCGCTCGCCGACTTGCGTATTGGCGTAGTCGAAGAGCTGGCCCTGCGTGGCGCTGTCGCTGGTGATCCCGACGTACATGATGGGCTGGTCGTTAGGATTGGTCTTGGTGAAGGTGGGCGGGCTCGGCAAATCCACGGGGAGCTGCGCCGTCGCGCGCGTAATGGCCGCCTGAACGTCGGTTGCCGCCGCATCCACATTCTTGGAGAGATCAAACTGCAGGACGAAACTCGAGTGCCCCTGTCCGCTGTTGGAGGTCACCAACTCTAGGCCGGGAATCTGCATGAACTGACGCTCGAGCGGCGTGGCCACATTGTTCGCCATGGTCTCTGGCGTTGCGCCGGGATAGCCTACGCCGACTTGAATGACGGGATAGTCCACGGCGGGCAGGTCATTGACCGGCAAGGCAAAATAAGCGAGTACACCGAAAACGATGGCCGAGATCGTGAGCACCGCGGTCATCACCGGGCGGCGAATAAATGGTTCAGAAAGATTCATGGATCTTCGTTCCCATTACTTTGCGCTCGCTGGCGCACCCGCCGGCGTGCCACCTGCAGGCCCAGCGCCGGCGGTATCCACACGCACCTTGCCGTTCGGGGCTACGGTCATCTGGCCGGCCACGATGACGTTCTCTCCCGCGGCGACACCTTGGGTAATCACCACGTTATCGCCCTGCCGCTGGCCCAAGGTCACGAGCCGAAGGTCCGCGGTGTTATCGGGTTTCACCACGTAGACGAAGGGACCCTTTTGGCTAATCTGCGTGGCTTGGTTGGGGATCAGCACCGCCCCCTTTTGCGTTGCCAGGACTAGCCTGACATTGACAAATTGACCGGGCCAGAAATGATGATCGGGGTTAGAGATGGTGGCGCGCAAATTGACCGTGCCGGTGCCGTTCTGGACGGTGTTGTCGAGAAATGTGAGCTTGCCGCCGTGGGCGCGGTCCTCCGGATCGGAGGGCAGCCTCACGAAGGTCTTCAGTGTTCCGCGAGTCATCTCCTTCTGCACGTTGGGGAGGTCGCGCTCGGTTATGGTGAAGTCCGCATAAATCGGGTCCAGGCGCTGGATCAGTAACAACCCGGTTGTGTTCGCCTGCACGACGTTTCCGACGTCGACCAGTCGCGCGCCGGCGCGGCCCTGGATCGGCGAGTGGATATAGCAATATTCCAGGTTGAGCTGGGCGGTTTCGAGAGCCGCTTCCGCCGATTGCACCTGCGCCTGATCGACGTCGACGGTGCTCTTTTTGGCGTCGTAATCCTGCTTTGCGATGACCTTCGCGTTCAATAGCTCCGAGCTGCGCGCGTACTCTACCTTCGCGAGCTCAAGCGCCGCTTTTGCCTGGGCCAGAGCGCCCTTTGCCGAATCGAGCTGGGCTTGATACGGACGAGGATCAATCTCAAAAAGCAACTGCCCTTTGGCCAGATCAGCGCCGTCCTGGAATTGCCTTTGCGTAATGCGGCCGCCGACTTGCGGGGTTACGGTAACCGACTCGAAAGCGAAGCTCTTGCCGATCTCGTCGAGGTAAACGGGCACGTCTTGGCCCTGCGCCTTGACTACACTCACCAGGGGTGGAGGCGGGAGTTGAGGACCAGAAGCTTGGGGATTCGCCCGGTTACAGCCCGGCGCCGCGATTTGCAAGGCAAACAGCGGTAGGACATACAGAAATCCGAGCTTCAACTTCATTCTTAGCCTCCCCTCGTCTGTCTATACGCTACCAGCCAAGGGTATATTGCGGGCCAAGCCCAGCAGCCCATGGTCGACACCACACCCTGCTCGTATCCCTGAAGTTTGTGAGGCCCGGTCATAAAGCAAGGCACACCCAAGACTAGATTAGACGCCAACGAGGGAAATGCGTTACTTTTTGCGAGTTCCATTGTGGGCCTGCGGCAATCTGCGCCTCAGAAGCCGCGGTGTCGATTATACCCCGCCGCCAGATGGCTCGCCGGGCCCATTCTTCTGGAGTCGACGCTCAATAGAAATCGCGGGAATCGATTCTCTTTGAGGAAAGCCCAAGCTGCAGGACGTCCATCTGTTCCGGTCGGTCAAAAAACTTGCCGGGGAATAAACTCTTTGCCACCACTCGAACGCCGCCAAACGCCGCGCCCAGCGCGATAGCCAGCACCATAAATATCCCGGTGAAGAAGAAAATCTTGGCGAGAATATAGGCCCACGGCGGATCGGTGGCGGTGCTGCTCGGCTCGTGCCACGTCACGTTCGTTTCGTAATTCACCGTGCTCCGCAGCGATTTGCCGTACGCCACCGAAGTTGGCTTCAATACTACCGAGAGCAGGGAAGCGTTGCGTTCGATGCTCGTTCCCGCCTGTTTCGCCGTGGATGAAATCGCCTGTTCCAGGTGACGCAAGTGCTGCTCCGCCAGTTGCGGCGTGGGATATTCGATCAGCAGCAGCACCGCCTCGTCCTTTCCCGCGCGGTAGTGCGCGAAGATGGCCTCCGCACCCAACGCGAAGCCGGCTTCATTGACCAGCCCCGCGAATTCCTCTTGCTTCAACGCGGTTAGCGCATTCCTAAACGCCACTGGCCCCAGCGCATATTTCTGCGTCCCATCCGTGAAGCCCCGCGGCAAATACGTCCGAATCGGAGGCAGCGGCGTTTGGTCGGCACGCGCGCTCGCCGCCTGCACCAGCGCCGCCAAGTCTTCCGTGGAAATCGCCGTCGTCGGGCGCACCTCCAGAATGGTGCTCCCCAGCAGCGCAAACAATCTGTCGCCATCCACCGCCGAAGTCCGGTCCAGTGTGGACGGATGCATCTCCGGGCTGATCAGCGCCGTATACACTTCGTACGCGTTGCTGGGATCACGATATTTTTGCAATCGCACGTCGATCTTGGCGTCGCCGGCAGTGTACTGACAGAATTCACCTGTCGTTCGTCCGGTTTCTTTCCAAAGATTTACGTAGTTTGATGGACCTTCGGTTTCTACCCATTGCGCGCTCGGGTGACCCGACCATTTGTTGAAATGAGAGGGAAGCGCCATTTGCTGCGCGGACGCCCACGGCCCGGCAGCAGCCGCCGCCATAAGCACGGCAATGGCAATAAGACAAGGCTTTCGCATCCCAGCCTCTATTAGACACCAATCGCCTAGTTTTGGTTGCGAGATTGTTCCACGGGTACCGCGGGGGGATGCCCGGCGCCGGGCTTCGCAGGCTGGTTCATCGTCACGCTGTTCATGCTCTCAAGGTAACTGACCATGCCCTGATACAGCCCCTCGGCCACTTTTTGTCGCTGCTCGGGCTGCTTCAGCAGTTTTTCGTCCGCCGGATTGCTCAGAAACGAAATCTCCGTCAGGATCGACGGCATGTCCGCGCCGATCAGCACCACGAACGGCGCCTTCCGCACTCCGCGGTTTTTCACCGGCTTGCTGCTCTTTTGCATCCGCTTGGCCAGCGAATCCTGAATGTCCTCGGCAAGTTCCTTGGACTCGTCAATTTTTTCCGTCCGCGCGATTTTCATTACCAGGTCTTGCAGTTCGTGAACGCCTCCCTGCGCGGTGGCGTTTTCCCGCGCCGCCACCTCCATGGCTTCCGCCGAGCCCTTCAGGTTCAGGTAGTACGTCTCGATCCCGCGCGCCGCGTGGTCCCTGCTCGAATTCGCATGAATGGAAATGAACAGGTCCGCCTTCGCCTGGTTGGCGATATTCGTCCGCTCTTCCAGCGGAACAAACGTGTCGTCCGAACGCGTGTAGATCACGTCCGCTCCGGGTAGCCGCTGCTCGACGATTTTTCCCAGCCGCAGCGCCACGTCCAGGCACAGGTCTTTCTCCATCAATCCGGTCGGCCCAATCGTTCCCGTGTCGTGTCCGCCGTGCCCCGCGTCGATCACGATCCTTCCAATTTTCAGCCCCAGCGCCCGCGTCAGAGTGGACTGCCCATCGCGCGTCGGTTGCGGCGCGCTGGCAGGCCGCACCAAATCCGGCCTCGCGTTCATTGTCGTGGCCCTGGCAGGCTTTGATTTAGCATTCTTCGCGGCAGGCAGCGAATTACGTGCTACCGCGGATGAATTGCTCCCCGCGCCCGAACCGTCAACTGCGCCAGCGCTAGTCGCGCCGCTGTTGATCGTGCTGCTGATGGCGCTTTTCGAATTTACCGCCGGCCGCTCTGAACCCGCGACGGGATCCTCCATTGAAGCCTTCGCCGCCCCGTTCTGAACCGTTCGCCCTTCGCCGTTCGCCGCTGTAGCGCTCTCATTTGAATCTTCCGCCGCCGCCGGCTGCGGCTTTTTCCCCTTGGCCGTGCGTACCGGCGCCGTCGGAGCATTCCCGTACAAGTCGATCAAAAGTTGCGTTGGATTATTCGTCAGCGAAGCGCTGTAATCCTTCACTCCGTTGACGTCCAGCACCACGCGCACCACGCCATTATGATTCTGCGCCACACGCACGGCCGTCAGCATGCCGCCGTCATAGTGAATATTCCCGCGAGTGACTTCCGGCGTCAGCCGCGCCGCGTGTAAATCAAAAAAAATCCGGTCAGGATTCGCGATCCTCCCGGAAGCAAATTGCACGCTGTCATCCAGATCGATGGTTACTCGCGTGGCATTGCCGTTCACCGCCGCGCGAATCCGCCGCACTTGCGGAATCTCCCGTGCTCCCGTCCGGCCCGCGGACTTGCCCCCGGAGTGTACCGGCGCATTCGCCCGCGTTTCCTCGGGGCTAGGCATAGCCGCCGCGTTCGAATTGACAGCCACACTGTTCGTCGTTGCCGGCGCGTCGTCGTTCTGCAGCAGCGCCAATTCCGCCAGCGCTTCTTGCGCTTCCCGTTTCCTCGGCGAACGAGGATACCGTTTCAGAAAATCCTCATAACTCTTTTTCGCCTGCGCCGAATCCCCAAGCTGCTCGCGCTGCAGCTTCGCCACTCGCAGGATCGCATCCTGGCAATACTTGCTCGTCGGATATTCGCGCACCAGGAATTGGTAGGAATCGACCGCCGACTGGTAATAGCTTCGTCCAAACCGGTCGCCCATCTCGGTGTAAAGTTCCGCGATCGTCAGAAGGGAATCAGGGACTTCCGCCGCGCGCGGCGTAATCAAAGCCACGCGGCGATATCCGCTAACCACTTGTTTGTAATCTGCGAGCGTGCGCTTTTCGCTGGGCTTGCTGCTCAGCGCCGCGCGCTGCTCTTCCGCTCGCGCAAATTGCGCTGTTGCCGATTGGCGCCGCACTGCCGCTGTGGCCGTGGGCTCCGCGCCTGTTTTAGCCGGCGCCGCGGAGGCCAGCATCAACGCTCCGCCCAACGCCGCAAAAACCGGCGAAAGACGGGCGAAGCTGACGCGCAAAATTTTTTTCCTCCCCAACATCAACTCACATCCCCCAAACGCCACTCCATCCTATCCGCAAACCTGAACTCAGTTCACCAATACATGCAAAACGTTCGAGGCCCGAGAATAGGGCTTCTCGAAAACTGCTCGCTACCCACTACACACTCTCTTCTATTCGTTAGTGAATATGATGCGCCCATCCGCGGTAACATCTCGATGGATCGCGTGAGCATTGACGTAAGCGTCAGCAAGCCGTCCTGAGCCCGGCCGGAAGTAAGCGTTCTGTACCTTCTGCACATAGTCGCGCGTCTCTCGATATGCGGGCACGCCGTGAGCGCGGTCCACTGCGCCCTCTCCCGCATTGTACGCCGCTAAGGCCAGGTCGAGATTGCCGTTGTATCGTTCCAGCAACCTCTTTAAATGTTGAACCCCCGCGTCGATGTTTTGTTGCGGGTTGAAGACGTCGTACGCCCCATAGCGTTGTGCCGTCGTGGGAATCAACTGCATCAATCCGCCCGCGCCTTTGTGCGACCACGCTTTGGGATTCCAGTTCGATTCCGTCTCGATCACCGCGCGCACTAGCGCCGGATCCACGCGATGCCGGTCCGACGCCTCTCGAACGATTTTTTCGACGCCGTCGCGCCCCATGTCCACGGCCGGTCGGCTGCGTCCCATCAACGAAGCTTCAGCGGGAAGGTAGATGTTGCTGTGCGCCCTCGCAGCAGTGAGCTTGGGAGTTCTCAGCGGTTCGGCGTTCACGAAAAAACGCCGCCCGTCATCTTCAATAACCTTGGCGATCTGCGCGTTCGCGCTCTGCGCGAAAAAGGACGCGCAGAAAATCGCCCAAAGGACCAGCGTCCCTCGCAGAAGCCATGCCGTATTTGTCGCGCGTCTATTCATCATGCCCTTGCGGTTAGGCATACCAGACATTCGAGTCTCAGCCACACCGCCACCATTCTTCCGGAGCGCCTCGTTGCGGTCAATGCGACTTCCGTACTATGCGCACTGGACCCGCCGGTTGGAGGCACGGCGCTGAGCTGCTTAGGGTTACCAACGGCTCGCCACAGGCCTCCTACCCCCAATTATAACAAGCCCTCCAGCAGGCAGGGGATACTCAATAGGGCACTTTTCAGCGCCGCCGTGTCTTTGCCGCCAGCCTCGGCCAGGTCCGGCCTGCCGCCCCCCTTGCCGCCGACCATCGGAGCCAATGCCTGCATCAGCTTGCCAGCATTGACTTTAGGCGTCAGGTCCTTGGTAATCCCGGCAATGAGCGAAATGTCTCCGTTCTCGACGGAAGCCAGAACTACCACGCCGCTCCTGATCTCCTGGCGCAACCTGTCCAGGATCTCCCTAAGTTGTTGTCTATTAACACCTTCTACCCGGCTCCAGGCCACTTTTACGCCTTTGACTAGCTGAACTTGAGAATTCCCCTTTACCATCGCTTCCCGCGCAACCTGTTCCCTCGATTCACGAATCAGGGCCTCAAGTTCGTCAGCTTGGCTGAGAGCCCCCTTGCGCTTCTGCGCTTCCAGTTCCTTCTCCAGTTGCTTGGCGGTCTGCGCCAGCTTCTCTACCTGCGCCAATATGTCGTCCTCCGCCACATTGAGCTTGCCGGCCACTTGCCGCAGGATTCCCGCCTGTTGCTGGTAGTGTTCCAGCGCGCTGATGCCGGTCACGGCTTCGATGCGGCGAACGCCGGCAGCCACCGATTCTTCGCTCACGATTTTCAGCACGCCGATGTCGCCCACGCGCGCCACGTGCGTCCCGCCGCATAGCTCTTTTGAATAGAATCCGCGCGCCGCCCGCGGATCGGGAATCGTCACCACGCGAACGTTGTGCTCCGGATACTTGTCCCCAAAAAACGCCAGCGCCCCCGAAGCCAGCGCCTCTTCCAGCGAAGTCACATTCGTCTCGATTTGCGTGTTGAGGCGAATCTCGTCGTTCACCTGCTGCTCGATGTCGCGCAACTCCTCCGCATCCACATGCGCGAAGTGCGAAAAGTCAAACCGCAGCCGCTCCGGCGCATTCAGCGAACCCGACTGCTTCACGTGCGTCCCCAGAATATTCCGTAGCGCCGCATTCACCAGGTGCGTCCCCGTATGGTTGCGAATAATCCGCGCCCGCCGCTCCGCATCCGCCACCACCGCCACGCGATCACCGACGCGCAAAGTCTCCTTCGCCACAACTTTGTGCGCCACCAGCCCCGCCACCGGATAAAACGCGCCCTTCACTTCTGCAAGCAGTTGCGACTCCGCGTTGTCATAGAACGCCCCGGTATCCGCCACCTGCCCGCCCGACTCCGCATAAACCGCCGTCCGGTCCAGAACGATCTCGCCGCTTTCACCGGACTTCAGTTCGCTGACAATTTCGTAGCGCCGGCTTCCAGCCGGCTCTTTTTCACCGGAAACGGCTGCCGGCAAGATGCCAGCGCTACGAAATATCGCTTCGATACGGCAGTCTTTCGCGCTGGTTCCGTGATAAAAGCACGGCTCCGTCTTGTACGTCTCCGCCAACTTCGCATACGCCGGATTCACCGCCTCCTTCGCCCCGCCCTTCCACGACGCCCGCGCGCGGGTCTGCTCAGCCTCAAAGGAGCTGTCGAACCCTTCATCGTCGAAAAAGACGCCTTGATCGCGAGCAGCATCCGCGATGAAATCGCGCGGGAGCCCATAGGTTTCATAGAGACGAAATGCTGTTGCCCCCAACAACATCGGTGGGCGGTCCTTCGCGACACTCTTAGCTTCCTGAATCAGCAGGTCGAGCTTGCCCGCTGCGGCTTCAATAGTTCGGCCGAACTGACGTTCCTCAGCGAGTACCGCGGCCTTAAGCATCTTCTCGGATTCCTGCAATTCGGGATACGCGCCTTTCATTAATTCTGCGACGCTTGAGACCATCTCAAAAAGGAAGGGTCTTGTTGTGCCTAACATTCTGCCGTGATGAATAGCGCGGCGCATAATCTTGCGCAGAACATATCCGCGACCTTCATTCGACGGCAACACGCCGTCGGTGATGAGAAAAGTTGTGGCGCGGGCGTGGTCAGCAATAACGCGCAAAGAAGCGGCGCCGCCTTTACCTTCTTCGAGCTTCTCCTCGCGAGCAAAATCGACGCCGCAGAGTTCTGCCGCGCGTTTCATTAGTGGCACAAAAAGGTCGGTGTCGTAATTGGAGATGACGCCTTGGAGGAGGGCGGCGACGCGTTCGAGGCCCATGCCCGTGTCGACGCAGGGATTGGGCAGGGGAGTGAGCTTGCCCGAGGCGTCGCGGTTGAACTGCATGAAGACGAGGTTCCAGATTTCGACGTAGCGACCGCAATCGCAGGGGAATTTGCAATCCGTGTGGCCAAGATCAGACGCGGCGGGGCCCATGTCGTAATGTATTTCGCTGCAGGGACCGCAAGGGCCGGTATCGCCCATGGCCCAGAAATTGTCCTTAGCACCCGCCGCTACGATTCGTTCCCTGGGTACGCTTTGGTGCAACCACGAACTCAGTGCTTCTTCATCGGGTTGCATGCCGCCTTCACCATTAAAAATCGTCACGTACAGCTTGCTCTTGTCGATGCCAAACCATCCGGGCAAAGTGACCAGCTCCCAGGCGTAGGCGACGGCTTCTTTCTTGAAATAGTCGCCGAAGGAGAAATTACCGAGCATCTCGAAGAACGTGTGGTGGCGCTTGGTGAAGCCGACATTTTCCAGATCGTTATGCTTCCCGCCCGCGCGGACGCATTTCTGCGCCGAAGTCGCCCGCGTGTAATCCCGCTTTTCGAGGCCGAGGAAAACGTCCTTGAACTGGTTCATCCCCGCATTCGTAAACAGCAGGGTCGCGTCCCCATGCGGCACCAGCGACGAACTCCGCACCCGCCGGTGCCCCTTGCTTTCAAAGAAGCGCAGGAAAGCCTCGCGGATTTCGTTGCCGCTCCAGAACTTTTCTCTTGTGCTCGCGCCCGCCATTTTTGTTGCGTGCCCTTCTCGGGCACGTCCGCCCCAGTTTTGCAGGATTCAATCCCCAGATTATCGCAGACGCAGCAAACCCCCGCAATGAACCCACAGTCAGGACGTGGGCCAATTTCCGATTACCGCATGGTACTGCTGTCCTCATTCCGTCCCAGTGACCAGTAGCGCGGTCATTCTGGGACAAGCTAATGTGTCTCCAGCCGCGACTCTTGTCCCTCACTCTCCACGGTTTCCGAATCGGTGCATACGCGAGCGGGGCGCTGTTTTCTCGGCCCGATCTGAAGCCGAAAATGAAGGGGATATGAACTTTACTTTTCGAACCAAGAAAAACGTCTTGAGCGCGGCGATGATTGCCGTGTTGTCATTCGTGGGAGGCAGTCCGGCACGCGCCACTGAACAGCCACGCGCCGTGAGCGTAAACCGGCCAAGTGGGACAACTACGGTCGGAATGATCGAGATTCCCGCCGTTGGTCTCGCGACAAGGGTGCTCGAAGGTTCCAATGCACGTACACTCCGGCTGGCCGTTGGGCACATCCCGGGCACCGCTCTTCCCGGTCCCTCCGGCAACGTCGGCCTCGCGGGCCATCGGGATACTTTCTTCCGTCCCTTGCGAAGGATCAAGGTGGGAGACGAGATTCGGTTTACCACCGCGGCGGGCATGTTCAAATACCGAGTTATCTCTCTCCGCATTGTTCTTCCCAATGCCATCGAGGTGTTAAATGATACGCGACTGCCGACGCTAACATTAGTTACCTGTTATCCGTTTGATTTCATCGGCACCGCTCCACAGCGTCTGATTGTGCACGCCGAGATGGTCCCCGATTCCCCGAACTGAACCAATACTTCGTCTAACTCCTGACTACCGCACTTATCGGAATCTGACGCGCCAGCCAGAGTAGACGTGCTCCGCCGGTCTCCAGCCGGAATTCAGACAATAGCCATGCGTTTGTCATAACATAGCGCGTGCATGCCACGTCGCACGGAGGCCCTCATGGGTGAGATGGTTCAATTCAAGCGGCCGGACGGGAAGACTTGCCCCGGCTATCTGGCAACCCCCAAAACAGGAGCGGGCGCGCACGGATTTGTGTGCATCCAGGAATGGTGGGGGCTCAACGAGCAAATCAAGAAGACCGCTGACCGCCTCGCCGAAGCCGGGTACCGCGCGCTTGTGCCGGACCTCTACCGCGGTAAGCTCCCCAAAGCCTCCGACGAAGCCAGCCACATGATGGACAACCTCGACTTTTCCGATGCCGCCGAGCAAGACACGCGCGGCGCCGTGCACTACCTGAAACAAAGTTCCAAGAAAGTTGCCGTGGGCGGCTTCTGTTTGGGTGGCTTGCTGACCATTCTCGCCGCCGTGCGCGTTCCAGAGATGGACGCCGGCGCGTGCTTCTACGGCCTCCCCGATCTTCCCGCCGCCGAAATCAAGAAGATCAAGATTCCCCTGATTTGCCATTTCGCGGACAAAGACGGTTGGATTACACCCGCCAAAGTGAACGACTTCACGGCCACCCTCAGCCAATCCAAATCTCAATTCGAGATCTACCGCTATGACGCCCAGCATGCCTTCATGAATGAAGCTCGTCCCGGAGTTTACGACCCCGCCAGCGCCAAGCTAGCCTGGGACCGCACCCTCAAGTTCCTGAAGAACGCCCTTGCTTGACCGTTTGCCCGGCAGTCCTCTGGGTCGCAGCTGTGACGGCGCTGACCGCGCTCCTATAAATTTAATACTAGTACTGTATTTGACTATTGAAATTTAGTAATATTCGTGCTATCATGTTTTGTGATAGTTCAACGCCAGCCCGCTCCCCCTCGTTTTCCCTCTCCCGCTCGGTCTGTTTCCCCTTTCTTCGCCAATAGCTCAAGTTTTCCGCTCTTTGTTTTCAATCACTTCCGCCTTCTTGCCCCTTCTAAAAAGAGCTCTTCTCCTTTGTTTTCATATTCTTGCAAACTCTTTTGCGCTTCGAGAAATCACATCTCGTCTGTTTTCAAGCGCTTCCGAACTCTTTGCAAAAAACCACCCGGGGTGGGGGCACGCCCTTGCTTTCTGCTTAAGCTTCCATCGGGGAACGGGCTGCCTACTCCGTCTCTGCTTCCACATCTGGAACATCCTCTTTCACAATCGCCTTCAACTCCCGCCGCACCACGTCGGCGGAAAATCCCGCGCGTAGCAGGCTGCTGTAGATGGAAGCCATCTTCTTTTCATCAATCTCCCCGCGATACGAACGCAGCTTGCGCTCAATCCGCGCACGCACCATCGCGGCCTCGTCATTTTGCTCCGCCGCTTCCTTCAGCGCCGCCTCAATATGCCGGTCCGGGACGCCCCGCGCCCGCAAGTCCCGCGCAACGCGAAACTTACCCTGCTTGCGGCCCTCGGTCCGCTGCCGCGCAAACTGTTTCGCGTACTTCGCGTCATCGATCTGGCCGTTTTCTTTCAGACGCGCCATCACCACTTGCACCAGCAGCTTGTTCTCGCTTCGCCGCTCCAGCTTTTGCTTCATTTCGTGCACCGAATGCGCACGGCGTATCAGCGCGCGTACCGCAACGTCGTAGAGCTCTTCTTCGTTCTCAAGTTGGCGACGTTTGGAGAACACGAGGAGAGGATGGAGCACCGAAGTAAGGAAGTAAAGCGGGAAAGAGTTAACGAGCCATCGTCGACTGGTTATTTCGCACAGCACGACAGCGTTGCGCGAGCGCGGATGAAATGGCGGTCACACCAACTGCTATTGTGCGCCGGTGGCGAAGCTGGAAGAAGGTTCAGAAGAAGCGAGGAAGACGAAGAGACCCTTGAGCGAGACGAGGGCGAGAAACGCGCCCATAGCAAACGCCGGAGCCCAGGGTATCCAGTTCCAGAAGGGACGATCGATGATGGCCAGGGACACGTTGTTCGGATCATAGAGAACGGCGACCGGCCAGCCAACGCCTTCGCCGCTGGAGACGAGTTTGCGCTCCTCGAAGCGCACCACGGCGCCCTGCGCCTCAAATTCGACGATCGCAGGGTACACCGTGCGGCCGAATATGCCGGTAGAGGTGGGAGTGCGATACCTATGGAACTGCCTCGGCTGGAAGCCGACGATCTTGCCCCGGGCGTGAGCGCCTTTGAAGAGCAGATGGGCATCGGTTTTTCCGGTGAAGTACGCGACGCCAAGCAATGCCACTGCGGCGAGCAATTGAGGCACGAAGGCGAATCGGAAAATTTTCGCGCGGTTGGCGAGGAGCCACTCGACTTGTTGCTGGGGAAACGGCATTAAAGTCGACCTCAGTAAACACTAGAAGCGTTATTTGCGGGCGAAGCGCTCGAAGTCGGCCATTTGGGAGGCCATTTCCTCGCGGGCAGAGTCGGCGGCGGAGCGGATGCCCTGGATGCGCAGCTTGAATTCGTCGGCGTTGGAGGCGCGGGCGAGGGCTTCGTCGAGGGTGATGAGCTGCTTCGAGTAGAGATCGAAGAGCGACTGGTCGAACGTCTGCATGCCGTACTGGCTGGTGCCGGCGGCGATGGCGTCATGAATCAAGCGGGTCTTGTCCGCGTTGATGATGCAATCGCGGATGTAGCCGGTGGCGATCATGATTTCGCAAGCGGGCACGCGGCCTTTGTCATCGGCGCGGCGAACGAGGCGCTGAGAGACGACTGCCTTCAACGTGGCGGCGAGCTGCAAGCGAATCTGCTTTTGTTCCGGCGGCGGGAAGACTGCAATGATGCGCTGAATCGTTTCGGTGGCGTCGAGGGTGTGCAGGGTGGAAAGAACCAAGTGGCCGGTTTCGGCGGCCAGCAGCGCGGTGGAAATCGTTTCGAGGTCGCGCATTTCGCCGACCAGAATCACGTCGGGGTCCTGACGCAGGGCGGCGCGCAAGGCGGTCGAAAAGTTCGCAGTGTCCACTTCGACTTCGCGCTGGTTGATGAAACTCTTTTTGTCGCGGTGCAAAAATTCGATGGGATCTTCGATGGTGATCAAATGGTCGGCGCGGTTGGCGTTGATGCGGTCAATCATTGCCGCCAGCGTGGTGGATTTACCGGAACCGGTGGTGCCGGTAACCAGCACCAGCCCACGCTGCTCTTCGCAAATTTTGGAAATGACCGCGGGGAGGTTCAATTCCTCGGTGGTGCGAATTTTCGTGGGAATGACGCGTAGCACCATGCCGACGTTGCCGCGCTGCTGAAACACGTTGACGCGGAAGCGGCCCAAACCCGCTACGCCATAGGCCATGTCCAATTCCGCCGTTTCCTTGAACTTTTGCTTCTGGCGGTTGGTCATCATGCTGAAGGCCATGGAAAGCATTTCTTCCGGAGTGACGCGGGGCACGTCGGTTTGCGCCGCGAGCAGGCCGTCGATGCGCAAGTAAGGGTGGTTGCCGACTTTCAGGTGCAAGTCGGAGGCTTTGTTTTCGACCGCACGCCGCAGAAGATCGTCAATGCTAATAGCCATGTTGTGTGAACTCCGCAAGAATGCAGCTAATACACGAAACTAGCATCGGCGGGGGGAGCGGGCAAGGAAACCGCGCGGGCCGGTTGCGCGCTAGTTAACTGTACGGAGGGCGGGTTAAGTTGCGAGTCTTTAGGTCCCAGTTCCGGAAATGGCTTAGGCTTTCTTCAGGTAGAGCGAATCGTAAAGCAAGCCGGCCACGAAACCACCGGCGAGTGGGCCGACCCAATACACGCCTTGATTGGCCCAGTGAGTTGAGGCCAGCGCGGGACCAAAGGCGCGCGCGGGATTCAAGGCCGCTCCCGTGAGAGGACCGGCGACGAGGATGCCGAGGGAGATGGAAAGGCCGATGGTGAATCCGGCGATGGACTTGAAGCCTTTTTCGTCGACGGCGGTCGCAAAAAACGTTAGCACGAGGAAGAACGTGGTGACCGCTTCGAGCGCCATGCCCGCCCAGCGGGGGAAATCACGCGCGAGTTCCGGCGTGCCCAGAGCGACGGCGCGCCAGGTTTCTTCAGGAACCACGGCTTTGAGCAAGAATGCGGCGGCAATGGCTCCAGCAAGCTGCGCGGCCCAATAGAGAACAGTGTCCACGGTATTCAAGCGCCGGGTGACCCAAAAGCCGATGGTCACCGCGGGATTGAAATGTCCGCCCGAGATGTGTCCGAGCCCGGAAACCATGATGGCAATGGCGAGACCGTGGGCCAGCGCAATTCCGAGGAGGCCGAGGCCGCCGGCGCCGTGGAGATATTGATCCGTGCAAATCGCGCCGGCGCCGAAAAAAATCAGCGCGAAGGTTCCGAGGAATTCGGCGATCAATTTTTGCGACGTGTTGTACATCGTTGATCCTCCGTGCGAGAAAAGAAACGCACGCCCGACTCGGACGGCTGCATTCTATCTGGAATGCGGCGGAGAGCGCCAGTCTTCTGGGAGATGATATGCGGAAGCTGTTTGGGAGCACCAAGAATGGGATGCGGCTCGCCGCACTCAGCAGCGTTACAAGATTACGACGAAGCTAGGCTAGTGTTGGCCGCGATGCTTCTCTCCCACGCCCTTGAAGAAGGTGTAGCAGAAGACGCCGTCCGGCTCAGCGGTTCTGTGAAGAGCACGAACACCGGCATCAAAGGCTTCGGGAGCGATGATGCCGGCGGTAATCGCGGATTCGCGAACGCCCTCGATCATCGCGGTGAAGGTCTTCCTGGTGAAGCCGTCGACGAGGCCGGGTTTGCTCGAATCCACATAGACCGTGCGTGGAGACACGCGAACCGCTGCTAGCCCCGCCTCCACCATAAGTGGATAGAGTTGACGGCCGATCAACGCATTGCCTCCCGCCAACCGCTGCAACTCGACTTGGCACTGGATTGCCTTACGGGCTGCGCTGCTGTCGGGGTGGAAGTAGGTCGAACCGTGGTCGCCCTCGATGACGGTCATGGTGCCACCGGGCCGGAGCAGCCGCTTGAGAATTGCCAGCGCTTCATCGGGTTGCGACAAGTGCTCCAGGAGGAAACAGACGAAGACGTGGTCGAAGGATTCGGGGGCGAAGGGCAAGGCGAAGATGTCCGCCTGCTGGAACTGCACCTTGGTGAGTCCCGCCTCGTCCGCGGCCCTCTTGGCTTGTGCCAGCGACTTCGCGGAGACATCGACCGACGTGAATCGCGCGTCCGGACTTCGCTGCGCTAGAGTGACCGTCTGTGCTCCGACGCCACATCCGGCTTCTAGAACCACGCTTCCAGGCGGGTATGAGGTGTCGGAGTGAAGTAAGTCAACGAGCGTTCCGGCCTGATCCTGGAGGCGTTCGTTCTCACGCGGGTGGTAGCCGTGCACATAGGCTTCGCTCACGGTAGTTCTCTGAACCTTCGACGGTAGCTAGCGTGTTGTGGCGGCTACGGGAGTGTTAACGGGTGTTAGCCAATTATGGCGATCGGACTTGGCGCCGCTGGTGAGGGCGAAGAATTCTTCCTGGAGCTTGCGGGTGATGGGGCCGGCGACGCCTTTGCCGACCTGGATGTGATCCACCGAGCGTATCGGTGTGATCTCGACGGCGGTGCCTACGAAGAAAACTTCGTCGGCGATGTACAGCATTTCGCGGGGCACGACGGATTCTTTTACGGGGATGTGCAGGTCTTCCGCCAGCCTGGTGACGGCGTCGCGGGTGATGCCCGGGAGAATGCTGGTGGCGAGCGGCGGAGTGTAAAGCACGCCGTCGTGAGCAAGAAAAACGTTCATGCCGGAGCCTTCGCTAACATGGCCATCGGCGTCGAGAGCGATGCCTTCGGTGTAACCGTTAAAGGAGGCTTCCATGCGAATAAGCTGCGAGTTCATGTAGTTGGCGGCGGCCTTGGACATGGCGGGAAGCGTGTTGGGGGCGATGCGGGTCCAGGAGCTGACGCCGACGTCGACGCCTTTCGAAACAGCATCCGGGCCGAGATAGGCGCCCCAGCTCCAGCAAGCCATGTAGATGTCGATCGGCGAATTCAGAGGATTCACGCCTACTTCACCGTAGCCGCGCAGGACGATAGGCTTGACGTAACAGGAATTCAATTTGTTGAGGCGGACCAGTTCGCACGCAGTGTTGGAGAACTGGTCGACGGAGAAGGGAAGCTCCATGCGGTAAATTTTCGCGGAGTTGATGAGGCGCTGCATGTGCTCGCGCAGGCGGAAGATCGCCGGGCCCTGCTTGGTTTCGTAGCAGCGGATGCCTTCGAAGACCGCGGAACCATAGCTGACCACGTGGGAAAGGACGTGCAGCTTGGCGTCGTCCCAGTTGATCCACTTACCGTTGTGCCAGATTTTCTCGGTCGCCTGGATTGGCATAGATGCTCCCTATTCGATAGTGCCACTCGCGTGGTGCCGCTCGCTGCTCGAAATTGCAGAATACGGTACGCAGGGGTGAGCGTCAATGCGCGGTGTGCGCCGAGAGAGGGCTAGCCGGAACCAAATTGGCGCGCACGGCAATTATTTTGGCGAGACTTCGGATTGTTTTTCCCCGGGCGCGGGCTTCCCGGTGGAACCGGCAGCGCCGGTCTTAGGTACAGACACGGGCGAATTCGTAGAAAAGAACGCCGACTTGGCTTCAAGGATGATGCGATCCGACCTATTCTCCACGACACCCAAGATTAGAAATGGAATCGCCGTGGCTGCGACCAGCAGCTTTGCCCGACGGGGAGTCCTGGCTTCCGGCTCCCATCGAAAGAGCTGGGCGGAAAGGAAAAAAGTGAGGCAGGCCCAGACGGCCAGGGAGAGGATTTCCACATAACGGCTCCAAGCGGTGGCAGAGTTTACGATGGTCTGCTGAAGGCCATTGACGAGGTAGGTGGCTGGAAGAAACAGACCGATGCGCTGCACGAGGCGCGGCAAAAAGCCCAGGGGGAGCGTGGCGCCGGACAGAAAGATCAGCGGGAGCCAGAGGAGCTGGTTCAGCACCTGGGTCTCCTGCATGGTATTGGTCACGCTGGCCACGACCAATCCGAGGGAACTAAATGAAACGATGCCGACGGAGATGAGCAAGAAAAGAGAAATGGGATCACCAAGACTCGGCACATGAAAAACAGCGCGGGCCAGGAACAATTCGACCAACACCATGGGGATGGTGAGTATGAAATTGGCGACGATGCTTGAGGCGAGCATGTCGCTGGCCGTCACCGGGGTGACGTGGAAGCGGCGCAAGATTCCTTGTTCCCGGAAACTGACGAGGGCGGCGCTGAGCCCCCAGAAACTGCCCATCACATTAAACGCAAGGACGGGGCCGAGATAAAACGCGGCCCTTTGCGGAACACCTTGGGCAATTACTCCCAACCACAAGAAGAAAAAAGCGAAAGGCATGACGATAAGAAAAAAGAAAAACATTTTATTGCGCATAGCCAGGCGCATGCGCATGCGCGTGAGTGCGACAAAGTTTTTCAATCGCGTAGCCTCCTTCCGGTCATTTCGATGAAGACGTCTTCGAGCGAGGGGGTGGCGATTTCGAGGCTGACGAGTTCGTTGCCCGCGGCTTCCAGATGCTTGACGAGAGAGACGATGGCCTGCGGGGGGCGCTTGGAATGAAGCACGTAAGTGCCGTCGACTTCGCGCGCATCGGCGACGCCTTCGAGATTTTTCAGGGCGCCGTTGGATTCCGGCTTCGAGAGGCGGACCTCGATGCGAGTGGCGCCGCCGGAGTGAGCCTTCAATTCGCGAGGGGTACCCAGGGCGATGACTTTGCCGTGATCCACTATGGCGACGCGGTCGCAGAGGCGCTCGGCCTCTTCGATGTAGTGGGTGGTCATGAGAATGGTTTTTTTCTCGCGGCGGAGTTCCTCGATGATGTCGTAGATTTCCCGGCGCACCTGGGGGTCGAGGCCAGCGGTGGGTTCGTCCAGAAAGACGACTTTCGGATCGTTGACGAGGGCCATGGCGAGAGCGAGGCGCTGCTTCTGGCCGCCGGAGAGCTGGCTGTAAAAGGTGTTGCGCTTTTCTTCGAGACCGAAGCGCTGGAGTAATTCCTCGGGCTTGCGGCCACGTTTATAAAAGCTGGCGAAGAGGCGCAAGGCTTCCATAACGCGAAGCTTGTCGGGAAGGGAAGTGGATTGCAGCGCGGCGCCGATTTCGTGCTTGAGGGCGGCGGATTCGCGTTGCGGGTTGAGGCCGCAGACGGAAACGCGGCCACTGTCGGGGTCGCGAAGGCCTTCCAGAATCTCGACGGTGGTGGTTTTTCCCGCGCCGTTGGGGCCGAGCAGACCGAAGACTTCGCCTTCTTCGACATTGAAGCTGACGCCGCGGACGGCTTCGACCTCGCCATAGCGTTTTACGAGGTTTTCTACCTGAAGAATGGAAGTTGTCATCGTGCGTTGCCCCCACTCGCCGGGGGATGTGAGAGAGCGTATAGCATACCGCAGATAGGCGCCTGGCTCGCAACGGGAGAGCGAACGCGACGCGGTTTCACTTGGGAATACGTTTTTTAGTCGCCCGGAGTTTCGTGGCGGATTTTTTTGGGGGCTTCCAGAGGTGGCGTTTCAGGTCCACGCGTGACTCGATAACGGCGACGCCTTCGCTTTCGAGGAGCTTTCTTTGCAGGGAAGCGTAAGGCTCGCGGATCAGGATTTTACCGCGCTCGCCGATAACGCGATGCCAGGGAATGCCTTTGCCGGAAGGAGTGGCGGCCATGGCGCGTCCGGCGCTGCGCGCGCCGCCGCGGAGGCGCAAGGCTTTCGCCAAGGCCCCATACGTTAGAACCCGGCCGCGGGGAATTCGTTGCACGAAGCGAAAAACGGGATCCCAAGTCATGGCGAATCAAGCTCCAGGGAGAGATGGGAAGAAACTGGTGCGACATCCTAAGTGCGGGGCGCGGGAAGAACAAGAGAAAAATGGCGGAGGCGGGTTTAATGGAGTAGCTGGTTGCGCGGATAAAACAAGAACCGGCTGGGAATATTGGACATGCAAAGATAGTAGTGAATGATGAGAGGAAAACAGCGCGATGAACCGAGGATGCGAAAGTTCGATGAAACACAGCAAAAAAAGTGATGGGCCATCGCGCTTTGTTTCCACTGCGTTGGAGGCGTTATCGATTGGATGCAACTTTTTGCAAAAAAATGAGTCTAACCTTGTAGAGTGTAGTGGAAGAGAAATACACTACACGAGATGATGGAAGTTTGAGGTGACGTCGTGGCTTTTGTCCGCCGCAAAGGAAACTCGCTGTATCTGGTGCACAACGTGCGCCGCGGCGGAAAAGTGCGCCAACTGCATCTGGCGCGGCTCGGAGCGCGGGCGCGAATTACCGACGACCTGGTGCGCGAAGTTTCCAAGAAGCATCCCTTCGTGGAGCTGGATTGGAAAACGCTGCGAGAACAATTGAACGGCCAAGTGGACCTGGCAAATCCTAACTCGCCGGCGGTCCAAAAACTTGTTTCCTCCCTTCGAGCTCTCAATCTCGAACTGGCGGACCTCGTTCCGCCGCTGCTCCGAATTTCTGAGTCGCCCGTGGTAGCACGGGAGCTGCTCGTGCAGTTGCGGCTCTTGCAGTCAACGATTCACGTCAAGCTGGACCAGTTCGGGCGTGGACGTGGACGATTCGGCAGCGTGAACCCGTCATCGCGGGTTCACTAGGAGGCAGTCATGAGCGACTACATCCTTCCACTCGATACCAGAAAGCGCAGCACGGACACGATCGATTTCCAGACCGCGCTGCGTGCGAAAATTGTGGGACAGGAAGAGGGCGTGCAGGCGCTGGTGGACTTGTACCAGGTGTTTCGTGCCGGATTGAATTCGCCCGGCCGCCCGGTGGGGAACTTACTGTTCCTGGGGCCGACGGGATCGGGGAAGACGCGCATCGTGGAAGCGGCCGCGGAGATTCTCTTTGGCGAAGCGCGCGCGGTGATCAAGATTGATTGCGCGGAGTTTCAGCACTCCCATGAAATTGCCAAGCTGATCGGGTCGCCCCCCGGGTATTTGGGGCATCGCGAGACGCATCCACTGATTACGCAGGAGACGCTGGCGGCCAGCCACAATGACAAACTGAAGCTCAGCTTCCTGTTGTTCGACGAAATCGAAAAGGCCAGCGATGCGCTGTGGCAGTTGCTGCTGGGAATGCTGGACAAGGCTACCTTGACGCTGGGCGACAACCGAAAAGTGGATTTGTCGCAGACGGTCATCTTCCTGACATCCAACCTGGGCGGCGGTGAGATTGCCGATCTCGTGCACGGCGGGATGGGATTCGTTCAGCCGGGGGATATACCGATTGCCGGCCTGGATGAGAAGGTGGAACGCACAGCGGTGGGAGCGGCGCGCCGTAAGTTCTCGCCGGAATTCATGAACCGCCTCGATAAAGTGGTGGTGTTCCATCCGTTGCAGCGCGAGCAGCTTCAGGAAGTTCTCGATATCGAGCTGGGACAAGTGCAGCAGCGGGTCCTGGACACGGCCAAGGGGCAGTTTCTCTTTCGGGTGACGGACGCTGGGCGCAACTTCCTGCTGATGGAAGGCACGGATCAGCGATACGGCGCGCGCCACCTGAAGCGCGCCATCGAGCGGCACGTGGTTTACCCGCTGGCAAACCTGCTGGCCACGGATCAAGTCACGTTGGGCGATCTGGTACGCATCGATTGGGATGAGAGCCACAAACAGCTTACGTTTGTGCGCGAAGGCGAAGGCGCGCTGGTGCAGGCGGCATCGCAGGGAGCCTCCGGCGGCGGCGCGGCCACGGTCGAAGCCATGGACGGAAAGTCGGCTGAGCCGCCGTTGCAAGCCACGACGGAAGAGAGAAAGTCTCGAGCGGCGCAGCCTGGCGGGGGCCCCGGCTCGTCCGCGCAAGGACGGAAGAAGCAGGAGCGGTAAATAGTTAAAGCAGAACTTTAACTTTAACGGGGCGCGTCGAAAGATGCGCCCTTTTTGTCGTTCGGGGCCGGACACAAACTGTTTCAGCTCTCTCAGTTTGCACGCCGATGAAACACTTTCTCACGGCTGAGACAGTTTCCAGAACTGCGAACCCTGTATGTTGTTGAGTTTCCTCTGTTTTTGGACATCCTAAGGTGTGGAAAAGATTGGCACTTCTCATGCAGTATGACATGAAGGCGCGAAAGTTGAGACGCTACGCGTTTGGGCGAGCTAGACGCGGAGAAGGGGTTGATGAAATGAAAGCCGCCGTTCGCCATCAGCTGGATCCAAGCATCCGAAGCAATGATACGTGCGATTTTCACTCTTCGCTGCGGGCCAAGATCGTGGGGCAGGAGGAGGGCGTGCAATCCCTGGTTGACATGTTTCAGGTGTTTTGTGCCGGATTGAACTCGCCGGGACGGCCGGTAGGGAACCTGCTGTTCCTGGGGCCGACTGGTTCGGGAAAGACGCGAATCGTGGAAGCAGCTGCCGAAATCCTGTTCGGGGATGCGCGGGCGGTCATTAAGGTCGATTGCGCGGAGTTCCAACATTCGCACGAAATTGCCAAGCTGATTGGTTCCCCTCCAGGCTATTTGGGCCATCGCGAGACGCATCCATTGATCACGCAGGAAGCGCTGTCCGCGAGCCATACGGAAAAACTGAAGCTGAGTTTTCTGCTGTTCGACGAGATCGAAAAGGCCAGCGACGCCCTTTGGCAACTGCTGCTGGGGATGCTCGATAAGGCGACGCTTACGCTGGGCGACAACCGCCGCGTGGACCTCTCGCAGACGGTCATTTTCCTGACGTCGAACCTGGGCGGGGGAGAGATTACCGAACTTATGGAGGGCGGCATGGGCTTTGTTCGCCCGCCCGAGAAGCCAGCCGCTGGCTTCGATGAAAAGATCGAACGAACGGCCGTGGAAGCGGCGCGACGCAAGTTTTCTCCGGAATTTATGAATCGCTTGGACAAGGTTGTGGTGTTTCATCCGCTCAGGCGCGAGCAACTGGAACGGGTTCTGGAAATCGAGCTGGGCCAGGTGCAACAGCGCGTTCTGGAAACGGCCAAGGGGCAGTTCCTGTTCCGCGTCACCGATAACGGCCGCAACTTCCTGCTGCAGGAAGGAACGGATCAGCGCTACGGCGCGCGGCACCTGAAGCGCTCCATCGAGCGCCACGTCGTGTATCCGCTGGCGAATTTATTGGCGACCGAGCAGGTGCACCTGGGCGACCTCGTGTGCATCGATTGGAACAAGGAGCAGGAGTGCCTGACGTTCACCCGCGAGGGCGAGAACCTGGCGATTCCCGCGCGCAAGGTTGAGGCTGCTGCGGCCGCGCGCACCGCTCCGGCAAAGAGCGGCAAGTCCGCGGATGCGCCCGGCGTGACGCTGGCGCCTGAGCCTGCGCCGCGCATGGTTCGTTAAACCAAATTTCTGCTCGCGGATTCCGCCCGGGTGGCTTGCTGCCCGGGCTTTTTCTTTTCTTCCCCAACGGCTGCTAGAGTAACCTTGAATCGAGGAATGCCATCCTACCTCACAGGGTTTTGGGGAGGTCATCGTGAGCATCCGCGCGCGGAAAGGGAAAACTTTCAAGGGAGACGCTGGCTGTTGGCACCGTGCGGCGCGGACGCATCGCGGATTCGCGGCGGGAATTCTTCTGGGCTTGTCTTTGCTTTTCATTCCCGGCGCCCTGGCGCAACGCACACAACTGAAACAGGGTTGGAACAAGTTTTCTCCCCAGGACGACATAACCCTGGGCAAGCGAGCAGCCACCGATGCGGAAAAGCAGTTGCCGCTCTGCAATGCACCGAGGGTGGATGCGTACTTGACGGAATTGGGCACGCGCCTGGCGCAAAAGCTGCCCACCGGCGGCGTGCAGTATCCGTTCGAATTCCATTGCGTGAATGACAAAGCCATCAATGCGTTCGCATTGCCCGGCGGATACGTGTTTGTGAACCGAGGCGCGATCGAAGCCGCGGACAATGAGGGGCAGCTAGCTGCGGTGATGGCGCACGAATTGTCGCACGTGGCCCTGCGTCATGGCACCAACCAGGCAACCAAGGCGATGCTGGCGCAAACCGGCCTGGGCATCTTCGGCGCCGTTTTCGGGGACAGCACGGGCGGCGCGCTGTTGACCACCCTGGGCAGTTTCACGGCCGGCGGCGTGCTCCTGCGTTATTCGCGAACCGCCGAATCACAGGCCGACGTGATGGGCACTCAGGTCCTCTACGACACGGGATACGACCCGCGAGCCATGGCGCAATTTTTCGAAAAGCTCGAAGCGGAGACGAAGGGGAAAAACCCTCCGGAATTTTTCTCCGACCACCCGAGTCCGGAGCGCCGCGTTGAACGCGTCGATGAAGAGATCGACAAATTGGGAGGTGCTCCGCCGAACGCCAGGCGAGACTCCGCTGAATTCGAGGCGATCAAGCGCGAGGTCCTGGCGCTGCCCGTGGTGAAAAAGGTGATTCCCGGAGCGGCTGGCCCGGTTGCGCCCCCCGCGCCGCCATCCCGCAGCTTCGCGGAATACCAGGCGAAGTCGTACTCAGTCAAGTACCCGGACAATTGGAAGAAGTATCCCGATAGCGACGGAGGCGGCGTTTCCCTTGCGCCGGAAGGCGGTGTCGTGGGCGACGGGAGCGGCCATAGCGCCCTTGCCTATGGGCTGATCATCGGCGTAGCCCAGGCCAAGGGCGATCCCAACGATGCGAACGTTCTGAACAACGCGACCAGCCAGGTGATTCAGGAACTTCAAAAGTCGAACCCGAGCATGAAAATCACGCGGCAAGGCGAGCATCTGCGCTTGAACGGCCAGCCGGGCCTTTCGACGTATCTCAGCAATGTTTCTCCAGCCGGCGGACAGGAAACGGATTGGGTGGTGACGGTGCTGCGTCCAGAGGGTTTGGTCTATTTCGTGTGCGTCGCTCCGCAGTCTGCCTACGACAATTACGACAAGACGTTTTCTTCGATCCTCGACAGCGTTCGATTCACCCATTAGAAAGAATGGGCGGAATCGGACGGACCTGGCCTGCGCAACGTTCACGTCTCTGTCTGTCCTGTGGCCGCGATTTGGGCCCGCAAAAAAAGAGCGGGCGCTATACCAGCGCCCGCCCCTTATGAGCGATTCAATACTACTTTGTTATTTCCCGGCTCCCGGTACCTATCGGTTTGTGTCCAGGCCCGGCAGAACCGGCGTGCCTTCCGACCTAACGGCATCCAACGCAGCCGGGTCGAGTCCCAGCAGTTGCAGGATTGTGGGAGCCACTTGCGCGGTTTCCACAAAGCTGTGAAGGGTCTTGGGCCGGATGTCCGGGTTCGAGACGAGCAGCATTACGTTGGTGTCATCCCACGCATAGCCGCCGTGCTCAGATTGTTTCTTTAAATTGCCCGTGTAGACCACGCCTACATTTGGAATCACAACGATGTCGGGAGTACGCGGGTCGCCCCCTTCCCGAAGCGTGCAGCAGGGACCGGGGTTATTTGGCACGCCCGGCGGGTTGAAGAGGGTGTTCAGTGAGGCGCCGAAGTAGATCTGGCCCAATCCGATCGTTGTACCGGCGTTCTCTAAGGCGGTCACGGCGTCGCCAGTTTTGGTTGAATCCGCAAGCCAGATCTGGGAAATGTCGTCCTCAGCCAGTCCGAGGCCATTGTTCGGATCGCTGTAGACTGCTGGGAGAAGCGCCCCGATGATACCGGATGGCGGCGTACCGTTGTTACCCGACTTCCCCGGAATGGGGAAGAAGCGGTTCGGGTCGATCGGCGACTGCCCGTGCTTTGCGGTAATGATGATGGTGGTCGAATCCAGCAGACCTTCGTGCTTGAGCGCCGCGACCATTTGACCGATCGCCGCATCCACGAATTGGATCTCGGCCAACATTTTCGGCCTGGGAGTGCCCGCGGCATCCTCATAACCGCCAGTGTTTGCGTCGGTTCTGACAGCGGATTTGGGTTCAATCAGCTTCTCTCCAACACTAACCGCCTGGAAGTTCATGCCGAAGATTACTGGGACAGGAGCCTTGCTTGTACCGAGGTGCGTCTTGCCGTTGATCTGGTTGAGCACGGCGTTGACCTTCAGTTGGTCGTTGCATTTGATAGCGTCGAAATCGGTAGTCCAGTCGCCGCCATTGGGAACAAGCGTGCCGCAATCGAAACCATTAGCCGTCGTTAGCCCTGGCAGGACAATCTGGAGAGAGTTAACTTCCGGCGAATAGTAATCATCCACGTTGCTGGGTTGATTGGTTCCCGTGGGGCCGGAAACGGAGGCGTAAGCAGCGTGCTTGTCGGACCAGGCCGTGTAACCGCCGGCGGCGTGGATCACGCCAAAGATGGTGTTCGTGCGAACGAAGTTCCAGGAGTAAACGGGTTGGCAGTTGTTGAACGGATCGCGAATGAGCCGGTCGGGATTGATGGATTTAACGCCACCGTCGATGGCATCTAACGGACTGGTCGGAGGAAAGGGGCGGCCGTTGAGCTGCGTCTCGTCGAATTCGTTGCCTTCCTCGTATTCGGTCTGTGTTCCGGTTGATCCGTCTGAGTTTCGATGGATTTGACCTACGACACAATCCCCGCCCGGCAGTTGGTTGCCCGTAGCAATCTTCGGCGGCGCCAGAACGCGATCGTAACCCACGTCATAGAACGCGCCGACTGTTCTCGGTGAGCCGCCGGTGACCAGCGCCATCAAGCCGGGAAACGAATCGGACGGCCGGGAAGTAGTCGTACGGGTATAGTTCACGCCCGTCTTGCCCAAGGCGGCCAAGGTCGGGCAGCTGTTGGATGCCACGCAGTTTTCGTAATCAACCGCGTGCATCCCATCAATACTGATGAGGAGAACGTGCTTGACTTTGTGTCCGTCGCCAAATTCATCGTTGGCGCGGGCTGGTGCGGGAAGAGTAGTGCCGATCAAACCGATCGACAGGGCTACTGCTAGCAATCTTTGTTTCAAGTGAATCTCCTTTATTTGGGAAACGAGAATCGAGACGAACGCCTCAGCGCTGAAGAGTAGGCCTGCGGTGTTACGGAACGGATAACGCTTGATGGAAGCTCAATGAAAAGACGAAAATCGGCGCGATTCTGGAACGGATTTCACGGGCGAGTTGTGGGTACCAGCATTGCTAGCATTATATAAACTGCAGGCCGCATTCTTACCCGCTCGTGGTTAACTCGCTCGCCGTCTTGTCTGCATGCTGTAAGCGATGGACTTCGGCCGCGCGCTGCAATGCTTCGGTGATGCTGCCGCATATGTTTTCCGCGCCGACGTGGCGTTCGAACTCCGCTTGCTTCATCAGCTGCGAAGGCTGCTGGCGCGCTCCGCAGAGAAGCAGCGAGCGGCCCGAAGCGTGCAGGGTGTCGGCGAGGTCGCGAATGGCGCCCAGGCCGGTGGCGTCGATCGCGGTCATATTGCGCAAGCGAAGGATCACAATGGGCGGCAATTTATCCATGGAATGGAGAATGTCAGCGAACTTGTCCGTGGCACCGAAAAGAAACGGGCCATGAATGCGGTAAACAATCGCGTAGTCCGGAATATCCTTTCCTTGCAGGACGTGCACGCGGCTGTCTTCCACATAATCCTTGGTCACCGGGCTTACCGTAGTGGTTCTGGAAACCTTGCGGATGAACATGAGCGCGGCCAGGACCATTCCAACTTCCACGGCGAACGTCAGATCGGTCACGACGGTCAACGCCAGCGTCAGCAGCCAAACAGCGATGTCTGCGGTGCTGAGTTTTAAGATCTCAGGGATTTCTTCCCAATCTCCCATGTTGTACGCCACGATCATCAAGATGGCGGCGAGAGCGGCGAGCGGAACGTTCTTCACCAGCGGCGCGGCGAACAGGACGTTAGCCAACAGTGTTAAAGAGTGAATGATTCCCGCGATTGGCGTCTTTGCGCCGGAGCGTACGTTGGTGGCAGTTCGCGCGATGGCGCCCGTGGCGGGCAGTCCGCCGAACAGCGGGGAAACAATGTTCGCGATGCCTTGGCCGATCAATTCCACGTTGGGATTGTGCTTGTCGTTGCTCATGCGGTCGGAGACGACAGCGGACATGAGCGACTCAATGGCTCCGAGCATGGCCACTGTGAACGCTGCGGACAGGAGCTGCCGTAAGACGTCGTAATGGAAATGCGGAATAGCCAATCGCGGCAGGCCGCTGGGGATTCCGCCGAATCGCGTTCCGATGGTTTCGACGGGCAGATGCAACAGCATGACTGCCGCAGTTGCGCCAAACGTGACCAGGATCGCGCCGGGGATTTTCCGGGCGTACTTCAAGCAATAAACCATCACGGCAATCGAAAGGATGGCCACGGCGGTTGCGGGAACTGAAAAAGTATTCCACGACTGTCCAAAGGCCATCATGCGGTGAAAAAAATCACCGGGGACGTGATCCATCTTCAGGCCGAAGAAGTCGCGAATCTGCGTGCTGGCGATGAGGATGGCGATTCCGTTGGTGAAGCCCACGACGACCGGCCGGGGAAAGTATTTCACCATGGTGCCCATGCCAGTCACGCCCAGCAGCACGAGGAGGACGCCCGCCATCATCGTGCACATGAACAGCCCGTCGATCCCGTGCTTGGCGATGATGCCCGCAACCACCACGACGAATGCTCCCGTTGGGCCGCCGATCTGTGTTTTCGAGCCGCCCAAAGCCGAGATCAGGAAGCCGGTGACGATGGCGCAATACAAACCGGCTTGGGGCGATACGCCGGAAGCAATCGCAAAGGCCATCGCCAGCGGCAGCGCCACGAGACCTACGGTCACACCGGCGACGAAATCAGAGAAGAATTTGTGGCGGTCGTAGCCGCGCAGCAGGAGTATCGATTTCGGGAGCCAGGCTTCGACGGCGGGTGTCATGCGGCTATCTGCCCAGGGAAGAAAGTGTCTACCTAGATCCTAGCAAGGAGCAAGCGAGAATGGTTGCGTGGCGAACCGGGTGTGTGTCTTGAAGGAAATCTTGGGTTGATGCGCGCCTGATGGAAATCTTTTTTTCTCTCTCAGTCAGCGGCTTCGCTCCGTCGCGTGGCCGGCTTCCAGCGCAAAATCGGCTTGCGCGCGGCGCCGACTTCATCGAGACGGCGGACTCGTGTGGTGTGCGGCGCGGTCTTCACAATTTCCGGCTGCGTCGCAGATTCCTCGGCGATGGCTTTCATCGCATCGATGAACAAGTCACATTCTTCCTTGGACTCAGACTCCGTCGGCTCGATCATCATCGCTCCCGCCACAATCAGCGGAAACGCCGTTGTGTAGGGATGAAAGCCGTAGTCGATCAGCCGCTTGGCGATGTCCATGGTGCTCACGCCGTTTTTCTTTTGAATCGCGTCGCTGAACACCACTTCGTGCATGGAGGGAAGGGAATACGGCAGTTCGTATACGCCCTCGAGCTGCTTTCGAATGTAATTTGCGTTCAAGACCGCGTCTTCCGTGGCTTGGCGCACTCCCGGGCCGTAGGCCAGGATGTATGCCAGCGCGCGAACGAGCACGCCAAAATTTCCGGCGAACGCTTTCACCCTTCCGATGGAATCAGGCCGCACCGGTTCCAACGCCAGCCGCCCGCCTTCTTTTTCCACGAGAATGGGCACCGGACGGAACGGCTCGAGGATTTTCTTCATCGCCACCGGACCTGCGCCGGGCCCCCCGCCACCGTGCGGCGTCGAAAACGTTTTGTGCAGGTTGAGGTGCATCACGTCGACGCCTAGGTCGCCCGGACGCGTCACGCCCGTGAGCGCGTTCATGTTCGCGCCGTCCATATAGAGCAGCGCTCCCTTTGAATGCAGGATTTCCGCGATCTCCGGGATCCGCTGCTCGAAAATTCCCAGCGTCGAGGGATTGGTGATCATCAGCGCCGCGACGTCTCCGGTCACCAGGTCGCGCAGCTTTTCCACGTCGATCTGCCCGTGGGATTCGGATTTGATGTTCTCTACTTCGTAGCCTGCGATCACTGCCGTTGCCGGATTCGTTCCGTGCGCGGAGTCCGGGATTAGCACTTTCTTGCGCGGATTCCCCTGCTTCTCCAGGTACGCGCGAATTAGCAGCAAGCCGGTCATTTCGCCTTGCGCTCCGGCTGCGGGCTGTAGCGTGATGGCGTCCATGCCGGTGATTTCCAATAAGCACTTTTCAAGCAGCCGCAGAATCTTCAAACAGCCTTGCGAAAGCTCCTGGGGTTGATAAGGATGCTCGGTTGCAATGCCGTCGAGCCGGGCGACGAATTCATTGACGCGCGGGTTGTATTTCATCGTGCAGGAGCCCAGCGGATACATGCCCAAATCGATGGCGTAGTTCCAGGTGGAAAGACGCGTGAAGTGGCGGAGAACTTCGATTTCGCTCACTTCGGGAAAGCCTTCGACGCCCGCGCGCCGGTGATGCGCGCCGAGAGCTTTGGCGGCGTCGGCGGCGGGCACATCGAGCGGAGGCAATTCGAACGCGCGCTTTCCCGGCGAGGATTTCTCAAAGATGAGCCCTTCGCTCTGACTGGTGTGGCGTGACGCTTTTTTGATTTTTGTGTTCATTTCCTTGATTTATCCTGCTCTTGCCTGCGCCGTGCCCGTCGTCTGCGGCTGGCCCATTTTCCTTTGTAGGGGCGCCCGCCACGGCGGGCTGCGCCCCTACTAAGAAAACGTCGACCTAAATCGGCCGCGCCAGCGCCAGCTTCAACGCACCCGCAAATCGTTCAATTTCCGCGCGCGGCGTCGTTTCCGTGACGCACACCAGCGCGTGCTTGGTCAATTCCGGATACGGCGTCCCCAGCGCCAGCGGGCCGATGATTTTTTCGCGTAAAAGTTGTGAATTCAATATTTTCACCGAGCGCGGCATCTCCACCGTGAACTCGTTAAAGAACGGCGCGTCAAATGTCCGCCGCACGCCGGGAATCTTCAGCAACTCCGCCAGCGCGAACTGCGCCTTGGACAAATTTTGCTCCGCCATCTCGCGCAGCCCCTCTTTGCCGAGCAGCGTCAGGTGCACCGTGGCGGCCAGGGCGCAGAGCGCTTGGTTCGTGCAAATGTTCGATGTGGCCTTCTCGCGGCGGATGTGCTGCTCGCGCGTCGCGAGCGTCAGCACGAACCCGCGCTGGCCCTCGGAATCCGTCGTTTGCCCCGCGAGCCGCCCAGGCATCTGCCGCACAAACTTGTCACGCGAAGCAATCACGCCGGCGAACGGCCCGCCGTAACTCGGCGGCAGCCCGAAGCTTTGGCCTTCCATCGCCACGATGTCCGCTTCCGCTGGCGGCTTGAGGATTCCCAGCGAAACGCCTTCCGCAATCGCGGCGACGAGCAGCGCGCCAGCAGCATGTGTGGCCTCGGCCAGCGGCGCGTACGATTCGATTGCGCCAAAAAAATTTGGCGATTGCACGACAACTGCAGCGACATCATCTTTCAGGGCTGCCTGCAACGCTCTTGCATCCACCGTGCCGTTCGCCGCAAACGGAATCTCCTCCACGCGCAACCCGGAGTTTTTCGCGTAGGTCTTCAGCACGTCGCGGTACTCCGGATGCACGGACCGCGCCACCAGCACCCGCTGTCGGCCCGTCAAGCGCTCCGCCATCAACACTGCTTCGGTAGTCGCCGTCGACCCGTCATACATCGACGCGTTCGCTACCTCCTGCCCGGTGAGCTGGCACATCAACGTCTGAAATTCGAAGATCGCCTGCAGCGTGCCCTGCGTGATTTCCGCCTGATAGGGCGTGTAGGAGGTGAGGAACTCTCCGCGCTGGATGATCGCGTCCGTCACCACGGAACGCAGATGGTTGTAAACTCCCGCGCCGAGAAAGCTGGTGTACCCATTCGAATTCTCCGCCGCGCGCTCCTTGAAATACTGAATGACCTCGGCTTCCGAATACGGTCCGGGAATGTTTAGCGCTTCGCGCAGTCGAAAACGTTCGGGAATACTGGAGAACAGTTCGTCAATGGATTTTGCGCCGATGGCGGCGAGCATCTCTTGCCGCTCGGCAGGGCTCTTCGGGAGGTAGCGCATCAGGCCGAAGCTTCCTGGCCCTTCGCCGCAATGTAGGCTTCATAAGCGGCGGCGTCCATCAAGCCGCTCAGCTCAGCGGCGTTGGTCAGGCGCACTTTGATCAGCCACGCAGCGCTGTGCGGATCAGTGTTGATTTTCTCCGGCGTATTCTGAAGCTCGCCGTTGGATTCAATCACCTCGCCCGCGGCAGGCGCGTAAATCTCGCTGACGGCCTTCACCGACTCGACCGTGCCAAAGGATTTTCCAGCTTCGATTTTTGTTCCTAGCTTGGGCAGCTCGACGAACACCACGTCTCCCAGTTCATGCTGCGCGTAGTCGGTGATTCCGATCGTGGCAACTCCGCCCTCGACCTTGATCCATTCATGCTCTTTGCTGTAGCGGTAATTCTTCGGATATGCCATCAGACCACTCCTTCAATTCGTTTCTCGCCTGTCAGGATACTTGTTGAACCGCAGCTTTCTTTGCCCGCTTGTAAAACGGAGTCGGCACCACCTGCGCCTTGCACTTCTGCCCGCGAATCTCCACGCGCAAAACCGTGCCCACCGCCGAATACGCCGGCGGCACATAAGCCAGCGCGATATTTTTCCCCAGCGTCGGCGAAGGCGACCCGCTGGTCACCACTCCGATAGCTTTACCCGCTTCATCGCAACAGCAGTATTTGTCGCGCGCGATTCCGCGGTCCATCATCTCAATCCCCACCAGCGTGCGCCGCAATCCCGCCGCTTTCGCCTTCTCCAGCGCCGTGCGTCCCACGAATTCGCCTTTTTCCATATTGCAGTAGCGATCCAGCCCCGCTTCCCACACATTGATCTTGTCGCTGATTTCGTGCCCGTAGAGCGCCATCTTCGATTCCAGCCGCAGCGTATTCCTGCATCCCAGGCCGCAGGGAACCACCGCGAATTCGCGCCCCGCTTCCATCACCTGATTCCAGACCTTCTCGCTGGTCGCCGCGTCGGAGGGGACGTAAATCTCAAAACCGTCCTCGCCCGTGTAGCCCGTGCGCGCAATCAGCGTGTTCTTCAAGCCACAGACCGTCCCATGCGTGAACCAATAATTCTTGAGGCCTTCCAGGTGGGCGTCCGTCAGCTTTTTCATCACATCGATGCCCCGCGGCCCCTGAATCGCCAATTGCGTGTAAGCGTCGCTCAGATCCTCAACCACGCAATCGAAATTCCGCGTGTTCTCGCGCACCCACTGGATATCTTTTTCGCGCGTCCCGGCATTGATCACCAGCAGATAATCATCTTCCCCTAGCCGGTGCACGATGACATCGTCCACAAACGTCCCTTCCGGATACAGCATCGCCGAGTAGTGCGCCTGCCCGATCGCCAGCTTCGATGCATCGTTCATGCTGATGTGCTGAACCGCCGCCAACGCCCCGCCGGGCCTCGCGCCGCTGTGGATGCGAATGTCCCCCATGTGGCTGACGTCGAAAACCCCCACGCCGGAGCGCACCGCCTTGTGTTCCGCAATCAGCCCGCCGCTCGATGGGTATTCGACAGGCATCTCCCAGCCGTCAAAATTGACCATCTTTGCGCCCACGCGCCGGTGCAACGCGTTCAGCGGCGTCTTACGAAGCGCGCTTTTGTGAGGAGTTGCGGGGGATTCCATTCCAATGGCTCAAGCAGAAATCGATACTAGCACGCGCTCTCCAGCGGGTCAAAGAAGCCCGCTAACAACCGGAGTGAGCCGTTCTCCCGATAAAGGAGGTGAGCAACTCGCGCATCAAATCGCACCTTCGCCTTGCCGCAACCTCCCATGGTCAGGTAAAGTTTTCTCGAGAGGCCCCATGCAAGCTCCGACCAATTGCGCGCAATGCGACTTGCCGGAAGAACGCTGCAGTTGCGAAAGGTACTGCACCATCTGCAAGGGCCAGCACAACGTCCGCCTTTGCTCCGACGGTCTCTACTATTGCCCGGACTGCCGCGAAGCCTGCGACGTCTCTCTGGCCGGCCGTGGCACCTGAGCCGAAGACCTTCCGCTTGCTCCTCGATGCCGACGCGCGCCTGGCCGCGGCTGCTGGAGGCGTGGTGCGCTATCTCGCCGATCTCGCGGGCTTCGAGAGCGACGCCGTCGCTCGATTGCAGTCCGCGGTCATCGCTGCGTGCGCGCAAGCTTTTGAGCAACTCACCGCCGATCATCCCAGACTGGAAATCACCTTTACGCGCTTATCCGACCGCATGGAAGTGTCGCTAGCCCCTCGCGGCGACGGCCTTCCAGTGCTTGGCCTCAACACGGCGGTATTTGTTCCGGGAACCGGCGGCACGGGATCACCTCGGCGCGTTTTCGCCGGCTTCGATCGCACCCAGTACGGAACGCAGAACGGGGAAGCCGTCACTCGCCTGACAAAGTACATCGGCCACGTCGCTCCCAAAAAATAATCGTTGTTCCTAACAAAAAAGGGCCGGACAGCACGGCCGCCGGCCCTTCCCGCTTGCACGGTTTCGTTTTCCAAACTCTACATCTTCAGCGCGAAGGTATTCTTTCGAATGAGCGACGTCATCTGGTCGTCGCTGAGGGATAGCCGCAGCGTCACGCGGTCGCCCGCGGGCGTCACGCGCGCCTGGTCCAGCAATTGTGCCAGATCCGGATTGTCCTTCTGCGCCTGGTACCGTTTGTAAAGGAACGCCGCTTGCAGCAACTGGCCCAGTGTGTTCGCATCATCGGTCGATCCGCACACCGCCTGGAACTTTCCATCGAGGCCGCTGCTCGCGTCCACGTTGATAATCATATTCTGCATCCGCGCCACCAGTTTCGCCGCTTCCGGGAACTGCTGCACTTCCGGCGCCAGTTGCTGCATCGCCAGCCGCGTGTAGGCGGGATTCAGCACGGCCCACACCACGCCGCTGCCGTTCGCTTCGTTGATCAGCGGGAAAAGCGTCTCGTTGCGCATCAAGCCTTCCTCGCTCCCAAAGCGCACCTCAATCATCTTTTCCAGGACCGCGCGATGGCCAAACGCCGCGGTATTCGAATCCAGGAAAAAGAAAAATAAATCGTTCGCTCCCGAACCTGTGCCAAAAGCAAACAACGTGTAACCCCGCGCCTTGAACGACGGCAGCTTTTGCTGCTTGAAGTACGCTTCCGTCGAGTTCGGGTTGTAAGTCCCCAGGGCCACTCCGACGACCTCTTCTCCGGTGGGAACCTCCGTCGAGCCCGCGCCTTCCGTCTTCGCGCTCATCCCCTCCGCGACCAGCCCCCAGGCAAGTTCATCGACTTGCGAGTTCGGATCAATTCCCGCCGAAGCCAGAAATTTCTCGAATTGCCGGAAGCGGTCCGGGAGCATCTGCTCCTGCAATTGCGGAAACCATTTCAGCGAGCGCGCCTTTTTCAAGTCGGCGTAGGCAAATTCACCAATCTCTTTGGGAAAGAGCGCGATGATGTCTGCACCAAGGCGGCCCGCTCGCGTCGGCTTCGGCGTCGCCAGGGACATCGCCACCAGCATCCCGGCGGCCACTAGTCTGCGGATCGCCGGCCCCAGCCGCCTCCGCGTCACACCTGCATTCGTTTTCCGTTTCACGTCGTGCTCCTTTCGAATGGGCAAGGTGAACTCTTAGTCTACGCCCTTGTTGCGCGGGTTGCATTGCCAAGACGCTCCCGCAGTGCCGAGATCTTCATGCGCATTGAAGCGACATACGCGGCGTCCGTCAGCGCCTCGAGATTGATTTCCACGTTCGCCAGCGCTCCGCGAGCGCCCGCTTCGGCCATCAGCCGCGCTACTTGCAAGTCTGACCGCATGGATGCGGCGGCGATGCCCTCCAGTTGTCCGAGGCGTTCGAAAAGCTCAACCGCGCGCGTGGCCACCTTCATCGGCACTTCCGCTGCGCCTTGCGTGGCCCCCTGTATCGCTTCTTCGCGCTGTTGCGTTTCTTGCGCGTCCCCGTGCGGTAATTTGAACGCCGCCATCACCGCGTCGTAAGATGCCGCGTCGCGGTCAATGGCCTCGGTAAGTTCGTCCGCGATTCTGCGCATCTCGTCGAGCGCGGCCGAGAGTTGCTCGGCATATCCCGCTTGCGAGTTTTTTTTCCGTGAAAGCCCCGCCACCATCTGCCCCAGGGCCGCCGCCAGGGCTCCCGCAAACGCCGAAACGCTTCCTCCTCCCGGCGTTGCTGCTGGAGACGCCACCGCATCTAAAAACGGGCGCGCCAATCCCGCCAGCTTCCCGCTTTTCTCCGCTTCCATGGGGACGCCGCTCAGCGCGGCTTCCAGCTTATTTTCAAAAACTTGCGCCGGTGAAAAGTCCTCCAGTTGCAGAAAAAAATCCGCCGCCATCTCGATGGCTTTTTTCGGAATCAGCCCGACGATTTCGCTCCCCACCGGCATCACCCCGTAGCGCTCCGCTTCCCGCTTCACCATCGCATACACGCGGTGCATCGGCGTCTGTTCAAAGTCCGTCAGGTTGATGGAAACCTGCGCCAGGCCGCGCGCCTTCAGTTCCACCCCCATCGATTTCACGTACCGAAGCCCGCCGGACGAGTACCGGATAGCTTTCGCGATTTTGTTCGCGATGCCAACATCGGAAGTATTTAGATTCACATTGTAGGCGATGAGAAACTTGCGCGCGCCAACCACGGTCACGCCCGCCGTCGGATGCACTTTCGGTTCGCCCACATCCGGCTGCCGGTCGAGATTGTGCTTCATCTCTTCGCCCAGCCCTTCGAACTGCCCGCGCCGCACATTTTCCAGATTCACGCGGTCCGGCCGCGTCGCCGCCGCTTCATAAAAGAACACCGGTATCCGGTAGCGCTTCCAGATTTCATGGCCTACCCGCCGCGCCAGCGCCACGCAATCCTCGATCGTCACGCCCGCAATGGGAATGAACGGCAGCACATCCGTTGCGCCCACCCGCGGATGCGCGCCCGTGTGTTTCGTCAGGTCGATCAGTTCCATGGCCTTGCCGGTTCCCAGCAGCGCCGCTTCTGCCACTGCATCCGGCTCGCCCGCCAGCGTGATCACGCAACGGTTATGATCCGCGTCCATCTCTCGATCCAGCACATAGACGCCCGGCACGCTGCTCATCGCCGCCACAATCGCGTCAACCTTGGAAGGATCGCGTCCTTCGGAAAAATTCGGCACGCACTCGATCAGTCGTTTCATCGTTTTGGCTTTTTGTCTTGTTGTCCCGCCCAGTTGGCAGGCAGCTTTGGTTTTCGGTCTGGCAGCGTGGGCCGTTGGTACACAAACGCCGGCTTATTCGGATTGCCTGGCGCCGCCGGGGCTGGTCCATCTGAAGCTGGAGCCGGCGTCGACGCCGGCGCGGCCTTCTTTGATTCTTGCGGAGCCGGCCTGACCACTCTTTGTGTCGGCCACGCTCTCGTTGTCCCTGGCAAAGTTTTCAACGGCCATTGCGGTCCGATCATCGGCTTCATGTTTGGAGGCAGCGGTTGGTTCATCATTTGTGCCGGCGCTTGCACCGCTTGCTTGGCCTTTTCGCGCGACCCAGCCTTTGCTTGCTCTTGGCGGTACCCCCGCACCTGCCGCGCAAACCACAGAAACGCTCCCACCCACAACCCGGAAACGACCGCATTGTACCCGGTCAGCCCGCCTGCCTTTCCCAGAATCATCACCGCAAGGCACATTGCCGCCACGAATCCGTAGAAATACTCTTCAAACAGGCTCTTGGTCTTTCGCGGCGGCCCGATCTTGAGAAGGCGGATTCTCTTTACCTTCGAATAGTTAAATTGGGGCTTGTTCGGCGGCATGGATTACGCGACCACGCTTCACGGTCATCCAGCAATGGTTCACTCCAAAATAATAGGGAATTTCCCGGTAGTCGGCCACTTCGAATACCGCGATGTCCGCTTGTTTGCCAACCTCCAGCGATCCGATGCTCTTTTCCCGCCGCAACGCGTACGCCCCGTTGATAGTCGCCGCCGCAATTGCTTCCGCCGGCGTCATTCGCAATTGCGTGGACGCCAGCGACAAAATCATCGGCATGCTCACCGTTGGACTCGTTCCCGGATTGTAGTCCGTCGCCAGCGCAACAATCGCTCCGGCCTCAATCAACGCCCGCGCCGGCGCATACTGCTTCAATCCCAGATGAAAATCGCAACCCGGCAGCAACGTCGCCACCGTCTCCGATTTTCCCAGCGCCTGGATGTCGCTCTTGTTCACCTTTTCCAAGTGATCGCAGCTTGCCGCGCGCATCAGGACGGCCAGCCGCGTTGCGCCCGTCCGCGAAAGCTGCTCCGCGTGCATTCGCGGCGTCAGCCCCCATTGCCGCCCCGCCTGCAGCACGCGCTTCGATTGCTCCACCGAAAATGCCCCGCGGTCGCAAAACACATCGCAAAATTCCGCTAGCCGGTGTTCGCCGATGTGCGGCAGCAAGTTTTCTTCAATCAGCTTGATGTACCGTTCCGCTCCGCCGCTCTTTCCTCGGAACTCCGCCGGCACCACGTGCGCCCCAAGAAATGTGGACACGATCTCCAGTGCTTGCTCCGCCGCCAACTCCTTGTGCAGCCGCAGAATCTTCAACTCGCTAGCAACATCCAGCCCATACCCGCTCTTCGCTTCCAGCGTGGTCGTTCCGTGTCTCGCAAACTTTTTTAGCGCCGCAAACGCCCGTTTCTTCAAGGCTTCGCTCGTAGCTGCGCGCAGCTTTTTCACCGAATTCAGTATCCCGCCGCCCTTCCGCGCAATCTCTTCGTAACCTGCCCCCGCAATCCGCAATTCATACTCTTCCGCCCGGCTCGCCGCATGAACCAGGTGCGTGTGCGAATCCACAAATCCCGGCAGCGCCACGCGCCCGCCCAAATCAATCTTCTCCGCCCCCCGTGCCTCCGAAAGTTTTTCCACCTCCGCCTGTGCCCCGACCGCCGCAATCAAGCCATCGCGCACCAGCACCGCGCCATCCTTGATCAATCCCAAGTTGGAAAGGGAATCGCCCCGCCGCGGGCCGCGTCCGCCCAGCGTCAGAAGTTGCGATGCACCCGTGATGAGAAGGGAATCCGCCAAGACCACTCGATTATGCCGAAAAGGGAGTCACCAGTGTACGGCCCGCATTCTGAGGCGGGCCGCTCTTACTACAACATTGGAACCTTAACGCCCGTCTTCTTCGCAAACGCAATCGCCTCAGGATATCCCGCATCCACGTGGCGCGCCACGCCCATTCCCGGATCATTTGTCAACACCCGCTCGATACGCTTCGCCATTTCCGGAGTCCCATCCGCCACCGTTACCTGCCCCGCATGCTGCGAATACCCAATCCCCACGCCGCCCCCATTATGAATCGACACCCACGAAGCCCCACTAGCCGTATTGATCAGCGCATTCAACAGCGGCCAATCTGCCACCGCATCCGAACCATCCAGCATCGCTTCCGTCTCCCGAAACGGCGAAGCCACCGACCCGCAATCCAGATGATCCCGCCCCATCACCACCGGCGCCTTCAACTCGCCCTTCGCCACCAACTCATTCAGCGCCAGCCCGAACTTGTCGCGCTCCCCGTACCCCAGCCAGCAAATCCGCGACGGCAGCCCCTGAAACTTCACCCGCTTCTGCGCCAGCGCAATCCAGCGCCGCAAATGCTCGTCGTGCGGAAACATTTCCAGCACCAGCCGGTCGGTCCGCGCAATATCCGAAGCCTCCCCCGAAAGCGCCGCCCACCGGAACGGCCCCTTCCCCTCGCAAAACAGCGGCCGGATGTACTCCGGCACAAAACCCGGAAAGTCGTAAGCGTTCTTCACGCCCTGCTCGAACGCCATCGTTCGAATGTTGTTCCCATAATCAAACGTCACCGCACCCAGCTTCTGCAAGTCCAGCATCCCCTGGACGTGCGCCGCCATCGCTGCCATCGAACGTTTCTTGTAATCCTCGGGACTCTTCTTCCGCAGCTCCAGCGCCGCCTCCAGCGTCATCCCATTCGGCACGTACCCGCCGATGGGATCGTGCGCGCTCGTCTGGTCCGTCGACAAGTCCGGCACCACCCCGCGCTTCGCCAGTTCCGGAATCAAGTCCGCGCAATTTCCCACCAACCCAACCGAAGTCGCCTCGC